>Ga0114931_10003163_pt1 | contig 20890 bp, 17 predicted proteins | sample 2SBtaG_FD_89579 | JGI IMG/M metagenome (GOLD analysis project Ga0114931, IMG submission 89579) | Deep subsurface microbial communities from Kolumbo volcano to uncover new lineages of life (NeLLi) - 2SBTROV14_V59a metaG | ecosystem: Environmental > Aquatic > Marine > Volcanic | place: Kolumbo...
TGTCCTTTTTTTATGTTCACCGGAATTCCCTGACCGGCCACATTCTGGATAAAGTTGGTCTGGCGACATAAAAAAGCAGGCGTTTGCATCACGTCGACAATACTGGCAACCTGATCCAGCGGTGTATCTTCGTGAACATCGGTTAAAACCGGTACACCGATTTGATCTTTCACTGCCTGTAGAATTCGCAGTCCTTCATCAATGCCCGGCCCACGGAAACTCTCGTGCGATGTCCGGTTGGCCTTGTCAAAGGAAGATTTGTATATAAATGGTATCCCCAGACGGGAAGTAATTTCTTTAAGTTGACCGGCAGTATCCAGCGCGAGCTGTTCACTTTCGATCACGCAAGGACCCGCAATAAGGAACATTGGCCTGTCGAGGCCGGCTTCAAAACCACAGAGATTAATCATGCCAGGACGGCTTCTTTTTCATGTGCCACGTGTTGAGCTCGCGCAGCCTGGATGAATCCGTTGAACAATGGATGACCATCACGTGGAGTAGAGGTAAATTCAGGATGAAACTGGCAACCGACAAACCAGGGGTGATCGGCTATTTCCACCACCTCGACCAGTTTGCCATCTTCGGACACACCGGCAATTTGCAAACCCGCCTGTTTTAATTGCTCACGGTAGTTATCATTAAATTCATAACGATGTCGATGACGTTCAACAATGACATTTTTGCCATACATCGCATGTGTGCGCGAACCCGGCGTCAGTTTGCAACTCTGGGCACCGAGACGCATCGTGCCGCCAAGATCAGATGATTCGGAGCGTGTCTCCACTGTACCTTTCGCATCAATCCATTCAGTGATAAGCGCAATCACCGGATGCCTGGTATTTTTATTAAATTCCGTACTATGTGCATCTTTCAGACCTAACTTGTTCCGCGCATATTCAATAACAGCCACTTGCATGCCGAGGCAAATACCCAGGTACGGAACATTATTTTCCCGCGCATAGCCGACGGTATGTATCTTGCCTTCAATGCCCCGCTCACCAAATCCACCGGGAACAAGAATGGCATCAATGCCTTCAAGACATTTCGTACCGTCCTTTTCAATTTCTTCAGAGTCCAGATAAACGATTTTAACGCAAGTACGCGTGTGGATACCCGCGTGTATTAATGCTTCAGACAGCGATTTGTAGGATTCAGTCAAATTGACATACTTGCAAACCATGGCCACCGTCACTTCGGCATCCGGATGATTCATATCGTGTATGACTTTTCTCCACTCGGGCAAATCGGTCGGTGGCACATTGAGTTGCAGTTTGTCTGTCACAATGTCATCCAGATGTTGTTCATGCAACATCATCGGAATTTTGTAAATGCTGTCAGCATCGAGCGCTGAGATAACGGCTCTTTCCTGCACATTGGTAAACAAGGCAATCTTGCGCCGTTCACTTTCAGGTAATGGTCTGTCAGAACGACACAACAAAATATCCGGCTGGATACCAATGGAACGCAATTCCTTGACCGAGTGCTGGGTTGGTTTGGTCTTTACTTCGCCAGCCGCCGCAATATAGGGCAACAAGGTTAAATGGATAAACAGGGTTTCCTGTCGTTCCCGTTCGATGCTCATTTGACGAATCGCCTCGAGAAATGGCAGAGACTCAATATCACCCACAGTGCCACCAATTTCAACCAGTGCGATATCAGCATCACCTGCGCCTTCAACCACGCTTCGTTTGATTTCATCAGTAATGTGAGGAATAACCTGGACGGTGCCACCCAGATAATCACCACGCCGCTCCTTGCGAATAACATTCTCGTAAATCTGGCCCGTGGTGAAATTATTGCGCTGAGTCATGGTGGTACGCACAAAGCGCTCATAATGCCCCAGATCGAGGTCAGTCTCGGCACCATCCTCGGTGACATAGACTTCGCCATGCTGAAACGGGCTCATGGTGCCCGGATCGACATTAATATAGGGATCCAGCTTGAGTAGCGTGACTTTGAGTCCGCGGGCTTCGAGGATGGCACCAAGGGAGGCGGAAGCGATTCCCTTGCCAAGGGAAGATACAACACCGCCTGTAATGAAGATAAATTTGGTCATTAAAACCTGAAAAAGCTGTTGAAAGTTCACTACTAGACGGGATTGTAAGTTACCAGATATGCGGCGCCACGACAATGACCAACTGGTGTTCAGGCCAATAATTATTTTGCTGGATCTACATTTGATTCCGGCTTTGGTGCCACTCCACCTCTAATCCCGGCTCGCTATCAAGAGCCTGAAACGGCTGGCACAGACAAAGACCAACCGCTGCAGCGAGTTGATCGCCCAGATAAATCAATGGAACCCGGCTGCGCTCCCATGGCGCCAGCCCAACCTCCTGGAACAGTTTTTTCAGTTCATGGTGATGATCCCGACCAACAGGCTGACAGGATTCGCCACCCTGGCGGAACCGCACCGTTACTGGCATCGACTGACACAAAGCGGCCTTCAACCCCTGCCCGGACACCGGCCGGGAACATAATTTCCCGGCCAGATCGGGCAAAGTGAGTGATTGTTTCATGTTCCACCGATAGCACGCCTGGGTGTCGTGCTCCTGAAGCGGCCGCATGGCAAACAGGTCGTCCCGGTAACGACGCACTTCAGTACCGGGCCAGTGCACGCATGGCATGCTGTCATTGGTCGCTTGCAGTACTTCAGTACAAATGTTATCCAGGTGCACGCTGGCTGGCTGGCTAAACCCCTGATCATGCAACCAGTAACGTAAGACATTCCGCTGTCGAGCGTTGTCCAGTCCAAGCAGCGCATTGACTGATAACACGTCTGCATTACTGCCCTGCACCATGGCACAATCTGACTCAGCCAGAACACCCAATAGTTGTGACGCTTCGGCCTGATGGCTGGCAGCCCGTGACAGGGTTTTGCTCGCTGCCGGCCACCGTTCTTTTAATAACGGCATAATACGGTGACGTAAAAAATTTCGGTCAAAACGTGTGTCGTCATTACTTTGATCTTCAATCCACCGAAGATCATGAGCATGGGCATAGTCAGCCAGATCAGAGCGTTTGGTATCCAGCAAGGGACGTAACATGTCGCCGTCAGCAAATGACGTCATCGCGGGCATACCAGCCTGCCCCCGCGGACCACTGCCACGCAGCAACTGAAGCAAAAGGGTTTCTGCCTGATCGTCCTGATGATGTGCCAATAGCAAAAGATCACCGTTATCAATTAACGACGCTAACGCCGAATAACGCGCCTGTCGGGCAGCAGCTTCAGGGCTTTCCCCTTTTCCCGCATTAGCGTTGACTTTTAACAGGTGCATTTTAATGCCGAAGTGGTCACAAACACCCTGACAATGGTCGGCCCAATGGTCCGCTTCCTGATGAAGCCCATGATGGATATGCACGGCTTCAATATGACAAGCAAGATGTTTTACCTGGCACAGGGACATCAGTGCATGCAGAAGCACACTCGAATCAAGACCGCCACTGAAAGCAACCAGGCAACGCTTATCGCTGCCATGTTTTACCAATGAGGGTTTGAGTTGCGTGAGTGAATGCAACAAACGTTCGGGGGTGAACGCCATCTTCTACTTGCTCTATTTTGTAGTATCTTTATAAAAACCGATATTCATAATACGCTCATAACGTGATTTGAGCAATTTATCGACAGGCATAGCAGCTAAATGATCGACATTTTCCAGCAAGGCTTCTTTAAGATTCCGCGCCATGGCATCAATATCACGGTGTGCACCGCCAAGTGGTTCCTTGATAATCTGATCGATCAGGCCAAGTTCCTTCAACCTGTCGGAAGTGATCCCCATTGCTTCGGCTGCATCCGGTGCTTTTTCGGCACTCTTCCATAAAATGGAAGCGCAACCTTCAGGAGAAATTACCGAGTAAGTGCCGTACTGAAGCATAAGGACCCGGTCACCTGCACCAATCGCCAGTGCACCGCCAGAACCGCCTTCACCAATGACAACACAGACGATGGGTGTTCTGAGTTCCGCCATCACATATAAGTTGCGTGCGATGGCTTCACTTTGTCCGCGTTCCTCGGCACCGACACCCGGATAGGCGCCTGGAGTATCAATAAAAGTAATAACAGGCATTTTGAAACGTTCAGCTGTTTTCATCAGTCGCAATGCCTTGCGGTAACCTTCAGGTCGCGGCATACCGAAATTGCGTTTCACTTTTTCTTTGGTGTCACGTCCCTTTTGATGACCAATTAACATAATCGGTTTATTATCGAGCCGCGCAATCCCGCCAATGATCGCCTTGTCATCGGCAAAGACCCGATCACCGTGCAACTGCTCAAAATCCGTAAAAACCCTGTCAATGTAATCAAAGGTATACGGGCGCTGTGGATGGCGGGCCAGTTGTGCAACTTGCCATGCATTCAACGATGAAAAGATCGACTTGGTGAGCGCCCGGCTCTTTGCCTGCAGGCGGGTGATCTCCTCGCTGATATTGATTTCGGCATCATCACCCACATAGCGGAGCTCCTCGATTTTGGCCTCGAGTTCGGCAATAGGTTGCTCAAATTCCAGAAAATTCAGATCCATGGTGCTACTACATTCAGAATATTTTCAAGATATACCGCTAATTATAACAGTCTTGAGAAATTTCACTTCAGGGCACTTCTATAATTTGCTCTGGCACTTTCTGAGGCGCTTTATCAGGACTCAAGAAGTGTAATATTTTCTTGTTAATTTAATAAGTTAATTGGAAATGCACTAAAAATGCAATTCTGGCTAATAGACGACCCTGACATGGTCGGCGCCGGCCAGCTGTTCGAGCTGGGAAATGAGATTGTCGGTTGGATGGACACACCATTCCTGGCCCAGGGCGAGCTTGGCGTTGGCGCCGCTACCGGTATAATCGACCCATACCTGGCATTGACCTTCACGATACGGTGTCAGGATACCGGCCAGTGAGCTGATGAAGCCGTTACCTGCTTTTTGCTTGTCCACATTGATGACCAGACCTTTGGCAAATGTCTCACGGGCCTGATCAATATCATACACATCGTTGACCCTGAGACTGATACTGTCAGACCGTCGTGCATTGATGGTGCCCCTGGCCACATATAACTTGTGTTTGGCAATCATGTGGGCATATTTACGGCAAACATCACCAATCAAAACTGCCTCGATCCGGCCGCTGCGATCATCAAGGGTCAGAATAAGCATGGGTTCGCCACGTCGGGTATTTCTTTTTTGCATGGTAATGACCAGACCAGCTACAGTAGCCGTATCGCCATCGCGCGAATCAACCGCATCTGCCAGGCGAACGCTAATGACTTTTTCCAGCTCACTTTCATAACGCGTAATCGGGTGCCCGGTAAGATAAAGCCCGAGGGTATCACGTTCACCTTCAAGTCGTTTTTCTTCACTCCAGTCAGGACTTTCAGAATAAATAACCGATAAATTCTTATCAGCAACAGGCCCGCCAAACATATCTGTTATCCCTTGGTCCTGATCACGAATACTTTGTTCAGCGGCTTGCAACGCGAGTGATAAAGATTTATCCAGGGTGGCCCGGTTTTTGCCAAAACAATCAAGCGCACCCGACCGGATCAGCGCTTCAATAACACGGCGGTTAACCTTGCGCAAATCAATACGTCGGCAAAAATCAAAAAGGTCAGTGAAAGGTTCATCCTTTGTCCGATGTTCGGTAATAGAGTCAATGGCACCTTTACCGACCCCCTTGATTGCACCCAGCCCATATAATATGGAATCATTATCACCAACCGTATAAGCATATTCACAGGTGTTGATGTCCGGTAATCGAATTTCCAGATTCAACTTGCGGCATTCATCGATAAGCGTGACTACCTTGTCCGTGTTGTCCATGTCGGCTGACAGGACAGCGGCCATAAAAGCTGCCGGGTAATGTGTTTTCAACCAGGCTGTTTGATAGGCAATAAGTGCATAGGCGGCCGAATGTGACTTGTTGAATCCATAACCGGCAAACTTTTCCATTAAATCGAATATGTAGGTTGCCGTTTTTTCTGCGACTCCCCGTTCTTTGGCGCCTTTAGTGAATATGCTGCGTTGTTTGGCCATTTCGGCCGGTTTCTTTTTACCCATGGCGCGTCGCAACAAATCGGCAGCACCCAGCGTGTATCCAGCCAGCACCTGGGCAATTTGCATTACCTGTTCCTGATAAAGAATGACTCCATAGGTGGGTTTGAGTATTGGTTCCACATCCGGGTGCGGATAATCAACTCTGGCACCATGCTTCCGATTATTAAAATCCTCGACCATGCCAGACTGCAACGGACCGGGGCGAAACAAGGCCACCAGTGCAACAATATCGCCGAAGTTATCCGGTTTGAGATCCCGGATCAGCTCTTTCATCCCACGTGATTCAAGTTGGAAGACAGCGGTTGTCTGACAGGTTTTCAGAAACTTGAATGTTTTTTTGTCATCGACCGGAATCTTGCTGATATCAAGTATTGGTTCGTTGTTTGCTTCACGCTCACGATTAATCGTTTTTACAGCCCAATCAATAATGGTTAGTGTGCGCAGACCAAGAAAATCAAATTTCACCAGGCCAACAGTTTCAACATCATCCTTGTCAAACTGGGTCAATGTTCCAGGCGCACCCTGTTCACAATACAATGGCGTAAAATCTGTTAGCGCTGAAGGAGCTATGACAACACCACCCGCATGTTTACCGGCGTTTCGTGCCAAACCTTCAAGGGAGCGGGCCAAATCAATCAGCGTATGAACTTCATCATCATTTTTATAACGATTGGCAAGTTCCTCTTCCTGTTCCAGTGCCTTGTCGAGAGTGATGCCTATTTCAAACGGTACCATCTTGGCAATCTGATCAACAAACCCGTAAGGATGGCCCAACACCCGGCCAACATCACGAATGACTGCCTTGGCTGCCATCGTGCCGTAAGTAATAATCTGGGAAACACGGTCTCGCCCATATCGTTGAGCTACATAATCAATGACACGGTCGCGCCCTTCCATGCAGAAATCAATATCAAAATCCGGCAGGGAGACACGTTCCGGATTCAAGAAGCGTTCAAACAATAATTCGTGCTCAATAGGATCAAGATCGGTAATGCCCAGCACATAGGCAACCAGCGATCCGGCACCGGAACCTCGTCCAGGACCCACAGGCACATCATTATCCTTTGCCCACTGAATGAAATCAGCAACGATAAGAAAATAACCGGGAAAACCCATCTTGGTGATGACTTTTAGTTCCAGTTCCAGACGCTCATCGTAAATACTACGATTTTCGTTCAATTTTTTTTCATTATCGGCAAAAATACTGGCCAGCCGTCGATCAAGCCCTTCACGGGATTGAGCGCATAGATAGGATTCAATGGTTTCATTATCTGGCACAGGAAAATCAGGCAGATATGATTGCCCCAGCTGTAATTCAAGATTACAACGCCGGGCAATCTCAACAGTATTTTCAATGGCTTCAGGAATGTCTGAAAACAGTTCTGCCATTTCATCGGATGTTCGCAGATATTGTTGTTCGCTGAATTTTTTTGGTCGCCGTGTGTCAGCTAATGTGTAACCATCATGAATACACACTCTTGCTTCGTGTGCCTCGAAATCCTCACTTTTCAGAAAGTGCACGTCATTGGTAGCAACAACCGGTGTGCCGGTTTCAATTGCCAATGCGACAGCGGAGTGCACATGAGTTTCTTCTCCTTCGCGCCCCGTTCGTTGCAATTGCAGATAAAAACTATCGGGAAACAACGTTTTCCAGTTCTGCAACTGGGTACTGGCTTGTTGAGTTTGTCCAGTGATCAAGCTGCGCCCGACATCGCCGAAACATCCTCCTGACAGCGCAATCAAGCCATCGGTATGATCCTTGAACCATTCCCAGTTTATAGTTGGCTGACCGCGATGTTGCCCTTCAACATACGCACGCGTCAGCAGGTGTGACATATTCAGGTATCCCTGGTGATTTTTGCACAACAAGGTCAGACGTGAAGCCTGTTGTTGATCACTCTCGTCCACAATCCATACATCAACACCAATGATTGGCTTGATGCCAGCTTCCACGGCGGCTTTATAAAACTTTACAGTGGCAAACAGATTGCTCTGATCAGTTATCGCGACCGCTGGCATATCAAGCGAGGCAATAGCATCCACTAATGGCTTGATACGTACGATACCGTCACTTAACGAGTATTCGGAATGAACATGTAAATGGACGAAGTTGGCCATCAGGTTATCTAATTTGATTCAGATTTAATTCCAGTCCCGGATTCAATTACTCGACGCACGGGCCTGAATGTCACCCGGTGTACAGGCGTAATACCTAATGTGCTAAGCGCTTCAATATGCAGCCTGGTCGGGTAACCTTTGTGGCGAGCAAATCCATATCCCGGGAACTGCCTGTCCAGCTCAAGCATTTCACGATCACGCGCTACCTTGGCCAGGATTGATGCGGCACTGATAGCAGGCACAATTTTATCTCCCCGTATTACTGCTTTTGAACGGCATGTCAGTTCGGGACACCGGTTACCGTCAATCAATGCAAGTTCAGGGCTAACAGACAGACTCGAAATCGCTCGCTGCATTGCTAACAGGCTGGCTTGTAATATATTAATGGAATCTATTTCGTCCGCATCTGCACGCCCAACCGACCAGGCAATCGCGCTGGTTTGAATTTCAATTTCAAGTTCACTTCGTCGCCGGGGACTCAAGGCCTTGGAGTCGTCGAGTCCGTTGACAGGTCTTCCGGGATCGAGTATGACAGCCGCGGCAACCACGGGTCCGGCCAACGGCCCTCTCCCGGCTTCATCGACACCCGCCGTAAGTAAGACCCCTTCATCATAGTCTGTTGAAATTCCTGCGTTCATTAATTCAATACTTTTTTCAGACATGTTATGGATTCGCCAGAGCAAGCACAGCCTCAGCAGCTTTATGATTGGTGTCTTGACGTAAATTTCTATGAATGGTGGAAAATTTTTCAACCAGTTGTGCCCTTTTTCCCGGGTTTCTGAGAGAAACCATGACCGCTTGTCCAAGATTTTCAGGTGTTGCAGCAAGCTGGACAAATTCAGGCACAAGTTCCTCATCTGCCAGCAAATTAGGCAGTGAACAATTCTTTACTTTTACGAGTAATTTTGCAATCAGATAATTTATCCAGGAAAAACGGTAAGCTACCACCATTGGACGTTTTAACAAAAGCGCTTCCAGGGTGGCCGTGCCGGATGCAAGCATGACCAGATCTGAAGCTGCCATGGCTTCCCGTGAATAACTACCCATTGTCATTCCGGGATCCAACCGGTCATCCTTGCCCGAGTCACCTCCCAGTAATGTGACAGGCAGATTTTGACCATGCGTTTCAAGCTCTTTAACAAACATTTCCCGGATCAACGGACTGGCGAGCGGAACAACAAACTGTAGATCAGGTTGTTGTTGCCAACACCATTCTGCTGCTTTAACAAAGATTTCACCCAGATGTTTGACTTCACTGATACGGCTACCCGGCAAGATGGCAACAAGTGGCCCATCCCGGGATAAATCAAGCCGTGCCCGCGCCGCATGCTTATCTGCTTCAAGAGGGAGCATATCGGCCAGTGGGTGTCCGACGTATTTCACATTGACTTGATGATGCTGGTAGAATTCTTCTTCAAAGGGGAAAAGTGCCAGAACCTCATCCACAGAGCGTGCGATTTTTTTTACCCGGTAACGTCGCCATGCCCAGACCTGGGGACTGACATACTGGATTGTTTTAATGCCCGCTTCTTTCAACTTGCGCTCCAGGCCAAGATTAAAATCGGGCACATCAATGCCAATAAATATGTCGGGTGGATTGTCGATAAAATGCTGAATTAATGAGCTGCGTATTCTTTTTAATTCATTATACCGGCCGATGACTTCAATAAGACCAACAATTGAAAGAATGTCTGATGGATAGAGCGATTTGCATCCCAGCGCTATCATGCGATCGCCACCAATGCCTTCAAATACAGCATCAGGAACATGTTCACGAATGGCTGTTATCAGGCCTGCGCCAAGTTGATCACCTGATGATTCTCCGGCCACTATTCCAACGTGTAACATGGGGCGTTAAACCGGTTTCATGATTCAGTTGTCATCGACAACAAATAAAAGCGGAAAAAGGCTCATCTCACTATGCCGCGTCTTGAATTTTTAATAAACTCGGCAAGGTGTCCAACCTCCTTGCACTCCGCTGACAGTTCATTCAATTCATCAATTGCCTGCTCAAGCGTCAATTTTGATTTATAAAGAATTTTGTAAGCTTTGCGCAGATCCCTGATAACATCCGGCTCAAACCCTCTTCGTTTAAGTCCTTCAGTATTAATACCACGCGGTTTGGCAAAATTACCTGATACCATCATATAAGGCGGGACATCACGTGCAATTCCGCTACCCATTGTGCAATAACAATGCGCTCCAATACTGACAAACTGATGTACGAGTGTAAAGCCACTCAATATTGTAAAGTCCTCAACGATGGCGTGACCCGCCAGCGAGGCCCCATTAACAAACATGGTATTGTTGCCAACGAATGAATCATGGGCAATGTGCACATAAGCCATAATAAAATTATCGTTGCCTATGTGTGTAACACCACCCCCGCCCACAGTTCCTCGATGGATCGCGCAGAATTCACGAATGATATTTCTATCGCCAATCTCGAGGCGTGTTGGTTCATTCGCGTATGTTTTGTCTTGCGGTGCTTCGCCAATGGATGAATACTGGAATATTTTGCAATCCCGGCCAATCTTCACCGGCCCGTTGATGGTGACATGCGGCCCCACCCATGAACCTTTGCCAATCTCAACATCCTTACCTATGATTGTAAAAGGCCCTATTTCAACATCCGGGGCAATACTCGCACCAGGATCTACAATTGCGTGATTGTCTATCAATTTATATATTTCTTTTTGCGCACATGATTTCTGCGCTGGCGACATATTTTCCATCAACACTGGCTTCTGCATTGAACTTGCCAATACCCCGCACATTATTGGTCAATTCTATTTTTAATATCAATTGATCCCCTGGCACTACAGGCTGCTTGAAACGTGCCTTGTCTATACCAACCAGATAATAAAGGGATTCATCATCTTCAGGTTTCTCCTCAGATTTTAGTGCGAGGATACCAGTCGCCTGCGCCAGTGCCTCAAGAATAAGAACACCAGGCATAACCGGCTTTTGCGGGAAATGTCCCTGAAAATAGTTCTCATTGACCGAGACATTCTTTAATGCCACGAGGGATTTTCCCGAATCAAATTCAAGGATACGATCAACCAGTAGAAATGGATAACGGTGCGGTAACAACCGCATTATTTCATTGACGTCAAAGTTTTTCATTGTCATCCTCAGGCAAATTGTCTATTTGTGTCATTTCTTTTCCTGGTTTTTTTCAAGTATTTTAAGACGCCTGGCCATATCATCAAGCTGCTTTACCCGTACCATGGTTTTTCTCGACGAACGGTTGTCCTGTAAAGGCATCCTGGATGAATAGATACCAGGTGACATGATCGATTTGGCTACGCCTGACATAGCCGTTATCTGCACATTATCAACAATAGTCAGATGTCCTGCGATGCCCACTGCACCCGCAATAATACAATTCTTTCCTATTTTCGTACTTCCTGATATTCCAACACAGGCAACGATAATAGTATTGGTGCCAATGTGTACGTTATGCGCAATCTGAACCAGATTATCAATCTTAACGCCATCTTCAATAACTGTGTCGTCTATTGAGCCACGGTCAATAGTTGTATTAGAACCTATTTCAACATCATTACCAATGCGCACAGAACCTAGCTGTGGAATTTTTACCCATTTGTTGGTATCTTTTGCAAAGCCGAAACCATCACCTCCAATGACAACGCCGGGATGGATGATGACACGCTCACCCATAATAACATCATGGCAAATGGTGACACTGGTATCCAGATAGCTATCATTGCCTATAACAACATTCTTCCCGATACTGCATCCTGGACCAATAAAAACATGACTGCCTATGACGGCGCCTGATTCAATGACGCACTGGGGTCCGATCCATGCACTCTCATCTATTTTACACGCAGGTTCAATAACAGCAGATGGCTGGATGCCACCTTTAAAGGTATTTGGAAATAGAAGTGCAGCAATGTGTGCGTAGGCGAGGTGAGGATCACTGACAACAATCGCATTTACATGACAATCCGGAAGATTCTCACTGCTGATTATCACAGCAGATGCAGAAGTATCAGGCAGATTTTTCTTGTAACGGGGATCAGACAGGTAGGTTATGTCACCTTCCCTGGCGTCCTGCAACGTGGAAACTCCGGTGATTTTACAATTTCCGTCACCGTGTACCTGACCACTGACTTTATCTGCCAGTTCTCCCAGCGTTATGGACACTGTCAACCACTATATTTCGTGCTGTATATCGGAATTGTTATTTCTTGCCAGATGACTTCTTTCCATGATTCTTCATATATTGCAAAACTTTATCAGTTATATTGATTTTATCGTGCGCGTATGCAACACCTTCGTACATGATAAGATCATATTTTTCAGCTTTTCCTACAGCCTGTATTGCCTGATTGATCAGTTTCTGAAACTTGACCATTTCATCGTTACTTCTGATTGTCTGATCTTCCCTGAGTTCTTCCATCGCGCGTCTTAATTCGCGTGTTGAATTTCGTATTTCACGTTCGGCGTTTCTGCGTTGTGCTTCACTCATGATTGCAGCATCGCGCGCAAGTTTATCTTCTGATTTTTTTATTTTTTTCTGATCCTGTAATAGCTTCTTTTTTCGTTTAGCGAATTCCCTTTCAAGTTTCTTGCGTGCGGCCTCAGCCTGTGGTGCCTTGTCAAGCAGCAGAGTCGCACTGACAAAACCAACCTTGAGTTCTGCTGATACATCGGTTGCGAACAATAATCCGGCGAATAATACTGGTAATAAGCTATATGTGAACTTTTTCAACTTCTTACTCCAAATAGTCTAGAAAGCTTGCCCAAACGAGAAACTGAATGTTTCCACCTGATCCTGACTCTTTTTATTAAATGGTTGAGCCAGGCTTACCGACAATGCGCCGAATGGGGATAACCATGTGGCGCCAATACCCGTCGAATACCGTAAACCATCACTGAAACCAGCATTAGTATCAAACACATTGCCCGCATCAAAAAAGGCAGTGAACCGCCATGCCTTGGTGTCCTCCTTCTTGAGAAACGGTATGGGAAATATTAAATCGACATTCCCGACCGCTTTCAAATTGCCTCCCAACGGGTCACCAAATGAATCCCGTGGTCCGAGGGTATTATCCTGAAAGCCGCGTATTGATCGTCCCCCACCTGCGAGGAAATTCTCAAAAAACGGTAACTCCGTGGTACCCCCAAAGCCATCACCAAACCCTAAATCGCCTTTGAGCTGCAACGTCAGATGCCTGGTCAGCTGTAAATACTTAATATGCTTATAAGTAAACTTATAATACAGCAATTCGCCAGCAACAAGAAGTCCTGAAACTGACTGCGAACCGCCCCGATCGGGGAAAATAGCACGATTTCGGGTGTCATGCGACAGGGAGCCGGAGAACTGGGCAGTGGCAAAGGATGAACCATTGTTCCTGACAAAGGCCAGAAATTCCCTCGGGGTACTATTGGTGGTGGTAATAGCCGTTCGGTTAAGGCTTACACCGATGCCTGCCGAATTGAACTCACTGAACGGGATCCCGTAATTAACACCGATCGATGCGGTATCAGAGCTGAAATCAGCAATATTGGCATTGCCGGCATCTGTTTGTTGAAACAGAAAGTTAAAACTCCGGCTGACTCCATCCAGTGTGTAATATGGATTAAAAAACGAGAAACTATACAAGGTATTGACCTCACTCGTATTCAACCCTAACGAGAACCGCTTGCCAGTCCCCAGATAATTATTCTCTGATACATTGATATTGAATATAAGGCCCTGTGACTGGGAAAAACCAAGACCACCGGTCAGGTTACCCGATGCACGCTCCTTGACTGAATAATTGACATCCACCTGGTCGGGGCTGCCAGGGACTGCGGGAGTTTCTACAGTGGCTTCTTCAAAAAAACCTGTTCGGTCAAGGCGTGTACGTGATCGTTCAACCTTGTCCGTCGAAATCCAGGCACCTTCCAGTTGACGCATCTCGCGTCGCAGAACCTCATCTCTTGTTGTGGTATTTCCGGTAAAGTTGATACGTCGAACATAGACACGCTTACCAGGGTCAACAAAAAATGTCATCGCGACATGTTTTTCTTTCTCGTCTATATCAGGGATGACATTTACATTAGCAAAAGCATATCCATCATTGCCCAGTAGCTTGGTAATTTTATCACTGTTCTCGGTTGATTTCCGTCTTGAAAAAGTATCGCCCTTTTTGATTGTAATAAGATTAAATATCTTTTCTTTCTGTACCACCAGCTCGCCGGCCAACTTGACTTCACTGACTGTATATTTGTCACCTTCAGTAATGTTGATAGTGATATAAACATCCTTCTTGTCCGGAGTAATGGAAACCTGTGTAGAATCAATATTGAACTTGATAAAGCCTCTGTCCAGATAATAAGAGCGCAAACGTTCCAGATCGGCTGACAATTTCTGCCGTGAATATTTATCATTTCCAGTATAGAAGGAGAAAAATGTAGGTGTACTTATTTCAAAATCTTCCAGCAATTCCTTGTCAGTAAATGTCTTATTGCCAACAATATTGATCTGATGAATTCTGGCAACAACACCCTCAGACACATCAAGCAGCAAACTTACCCGGTTTCTTTCAAGAGGAGTGACAGTGGACTTGATTTTCACCCCGTATTTACCGCGGCTAAAATATAATCGCCTCAATTCCTGTTCTATCTTGTCCAGCAATGAACGGTCGAAGACCCTGCCTTCTGATAATCCGATTTCTTTTAACACATCCATTAACTCATCAGTGCCGATATCCTTGTTGCCCTCTATGACTATTTTGAAAATAGAAGGTCGTTCTGAAACGATAACAACAAGAATTCCATCATCACGCTCAAGACGCACATCCTTGAAAAATCCTGTTCTGAACAAGGTGCGAATTGCTTCAGCCGAACGTTCAGAATTCATGGTCTCGCCTATCTTGACCGGAAGATAGTTAAATACAGTTCCTGCAGAAATGCGTTGCAGTCCTTCAACACGGATATCCTTGACAACGAAAGTTTCAATGGCGCTTACATTCGCCGATATCAACATGCCTACCAGAAGTGATAGAAATATTCTCATTAATTAAACCAGTGAAAGTGAAGGCAATCGTAATCCAGTTTTTATAATTATTAATTTATTAATCGTGCGATATCATTGTAAAAGGCAATAGACATTAATATTGCCAGGATCGCAATACCAACGCGTTGGCCAAACATCTGTGCCTCTTCCGACATCGGTTTGCCCTGGACAATCTCCACAAGGTAGTAAAACAGATGCCCCCCATCAAGTAACGGAATGGGCAATAAATTCAATACACCCAAACTGATACTGACAATGGCCAAGAATGCCAGAAATTGCGTCATTCCGATAGACGCCGATTGACCGGCATATTGAGCGATGGTAATCGGGCCGCTGATATTCTTGATCGAAGCTTCACCAATCAGCATTTTACCCAACATTCTTAGTGTCAACACACTGATATCCCAGGTTTTTATAACTGACTGGCCGATCGCTTCAAACGGACCGTATTGTAACACAGCCCGTAAGGATTCAGGGGGTGAGGCAGGCAAAAATACACTGGCGCCGATGTAGCCAATGTCGCCTGCCTCAGGGTCGGATTTACGTTCAGGTCGCAGTTCCAGAATACGGGTGCTTCCCTCCCGCTCAACAGTAAGGTGTATCAGTAGCCCCGGGCGCTGCCGTACATAATTCACCCAGGCGATCCAGTCCTTGATGACCTGCCCATCAGCTGATAGCAGCCTGTCACCTGCTTTCATACCCGCACGATCAGCAGCGCCACCTTCGCTGATTTTCCCAATCACAGCAGGCAGATGGGGGCGTAAGGGTTGAATACCAAGCGTTTTCAGAATATTGGCCTGATTAAGTAACTCCGGCATTTGTCCAGTAGTAATAGTGTGGACATGTTGCTGCTTGTTTTTGTCATAGACCTCCATCTCAAGCGCTTTATTTTCCATCACATTATCCAACATGACCAACATGACACCTTCCCATGTAGGCGTTGTCTTGTCATTAATTGAAGTAATAACATCGCCCTGCCGCAGGCCAGCACGATAGGCAATTGAGTCAACCTCTACCTCACCTAAAACTGGTTTTAACCCGGTTATCCCGATAACAAACATGAGCCAATAGGCGAAGATGGCAAAAATAAAATTGAACAGGGGACCGGCACTAACAATGGCGAACCGACTCTTGATTGGCTGGCGATTAAATGCCAGTGGTAGTTCTTTTTCCGGCACCTCGCCTTCATGCTCATCTAGCATCTTCACATAACCACCCAGCGGTATCGCAGACAATACATACTCGGTATCACCTTGCTTGCCACCCCAACGCAGTATTGGTTTGCCAAACCCGATCGAAAACCGTAAAACCTTGACGCCAAGCCTGCGCGCCACCCAGAAGTGACCAAACTCATGAACCGTTATCAGAACACCGATAGCTATAACGAATGCGGTTATGTTAAACAGGATACCGTTCATTGAATTGCGTGCTTTGGTGAATTAATTAATTGAGAGGCAAACTCGCGTGTTTTTGAATCATCTTCAAGAATAATGTCCAGCGTTAAAGCTTCACGTGATGACAGGCCTGATAAACACGATTCAATAATAATCGGTATATCGGTGAAAGAAATTTTAGTGTCGAGAAATGCCTGTACTGCTTCTTCGTTGGCGGCATTCAGTATTGTCGGGGCCGTCCCTCCCGTGGTAATGGCTTCAAAAGCAAGTCGCAAACAAGGGAACCGTTCCAGATCGGGTTGTTCAAAATCAAGATGTGCGACGCTGAATATATCCAGACTGGCGACACCTGATTCGATTCTGTCAGGCCATGCCAGTGCATGCGCTATCGGTGTACGCATATCAGGGTTACCCAGCTGGGCAAGCACAGAACCATCCGTATACTCAACCATGGAATGAATAATGCTCTGTTTATGAATAACGACCTGTATAGAATCAGGCGTTGCATCAAACAACCAGCAGGCTTCAATGACCTCAAGCCCCTTGTTCATCATCGTGGCTGAATCAACAGAGATCTTGCGTCCCATGTCCCAGTTAGGGTGATCACATGCCTGTTCCGGCGTTACATTTGCCAGTTTTGATAATGGTAATTCACGAAATGGACCGCCCGACGCCGTTAGTAATATTCGACGAACACCTTTCGGTGTGTTTGTTGGTTTAAAATCCGCAGGCATGCATTGAAATATGGCATTGTGTTCACTATCAATCGGTAATAATACGGCATTGTGCTTGCGTACTTCATCCATGAAGATGTCGCCTGACATCACAAGGGCTTCCTTGTTGGCCAGTAATATATGTTTGCCTGCACGTGCAGCGGCAAGCGTTGGTAGTAGCCCGGCAGCACCTACTATTGCGGCCATTACATAATCGGTTTTCTCCAGAGCTGCGACTGTTTCGAGACCCTCCATACCATGCAATACCCGGGTTTCTAATCCGTTTGTACTTAATATATCCCTGAGCTGGTCGGCAGCTTTCTTATCTGCCATAACAGCATATCCGGGTTTAAACTGTTTGCACTGTTCAACCATTCGATCAACAGCGTTGTTTGCAGTCAGTGCAACCACGTAATACTTGTCAGGATGCCTTGATATTACATCGAGCGTGCTGACACCGATCGAACCGGTAGAGCCGAGTATGGTGATACCTATCATAACAATACCTTTAGAAACCCCTGATTAAAATGAATTGTTCAGCACAAACATTCCAAGCAGAAATACCGGTGCACTTGCAGTCAGGCTATCAATACGATCCAGCATGCCGCCATGCCCTGGCAGTATACTTCCACTATCCTTTTTACCAATTGATCGTTTCAACACACTCTCCAGCAGATCCCCTGCAATTGAAAATACCGCAACACCGACACAAAGAGGGACAAAGAAAACCAGTTCTTTTGCAGACTCGCCTAATAAAAAACCACCTATGATGGCTGCAATGACAACAACCAACAGCATACCGAAAACACCTTCCCATGTCTTGCCAGGACTGATAACCGGTGCCAATTTGTGTGTACCCCATCGTTTTCCTGCTATATAAGCGCCTGTATCAGCCATTGAAATTAACACAAACAGAAATATCAAATAATAAGGCCCTAATTGTTCACTTTGATGTATAAAAACCATTGCACTCCACGCCGGTACCAGAACAATGATCCCGGCAAATCCTTTTATAATTTTCCCCCTGGCATTGTTACCCTTGTCAATATTCGAGCGCATAGTCGTTCTAATCAAATAACCAAAGATCAGTAACCACCACACAAATGCGATGGATATTATAATCAACATGTTGTTTGTATTTATTTGAAACCACACATAGGCAAGCAATGCAGAAATAACAGCCGAATACCCCAATCGTACTGATAAAACATCCGGCCGAAAGAAACCCGCCCATTCCCATGCGGCGATTATTATAAATATCGAAAGGAGCAGTGCGAGATAAGTATCCGGTAATGCGAGAATACTCCAGGTTAGAAGTGAAACAAGCACACCTGCTGTTATCAAACGCTGTTTAAGCACCTCTTGTTTGCTCCACTTGTTTTCCTGTGGCACCAAATCGTCGCTGGCGTTGCCCGAATGATTCCAGAGCGACCTCAAAAGCTTCATTGTTAAAATCAGGCCACAGCGTCTCAGTGAAATAAAGTTCAGTGTACGCAAGTTGCCACAGCATATAATTGCTGATACGTTTTTCTCCGCCAGTGCGTATAAACAAGTCCGGTTCCGGAAGATCACTGATTGACAAGAAGGAGTCGAAAAGTTCTGGCGTGATGTCAGATGCTGACAGGTTACCTGATTCTATTGACTCACCAATTTTACTGGCTGCCTGTACAATATCCCAGCGTCCACCATAGTTGGCAGCGATAACCAGTTGCATGCGTAAGTTTTCCCGAGTCAGGTGCTCGGTTTGTTTAATTTGTTTCAGAAGCTTTTCTGGAAATCGGGACCGATCGCCAATAAGCCTGAACTGGATATCATTCTTGTGAAGTTTTCTGGTTTCATTGCGCAAGGAAACAACAAACAGCTCCATTAACATATCAACTTCTTTCTGAGGTCGGCGCCAATTCTCGCTGCTGAATGTAAACAGTGATAAAACTTCAATGCCTTTCTTCGCACAGGTTTCGATTATTTCGCGAGTCACATTAACACCTGCACGATGCCCTTCAATGCGCGGTTTTCCGTGCTGTTCCGCCCAGCGACCATTTCCATCCATTATAATAGTAACGTGGCGTGGCAACATTTGATCATTATCCTGGTTTTGTTTGTCCGGAGTGGAAGACATTGATCGGAGATTTGAATAATGGTGATTCTATTGAAAATATTTTTTTAATATCAGAAAGTGGCAGGGAAATCTATAGATGTGCCCTTATATTAAACCTCCATCAAGTCAGTTTCTTTAGCGGCCAGCATACTATCCACCTCAGCAACATTTTTATCTGTAAGCTTCTGGACAGCATCCTGGGCACGCCTTTCCTCATCTTCAGATATCTCTTTTTCTTTAAGAAGTTCCTTAAAATCATGATTAACATCCCGGCGGATATTACGAACTGCGACACGCGCGGCTTCTGCTTCAGCACGCACAAGTTTAACCATATCACGTCGGCGTTCTTCAGTTAACGCTGGCATGGGCACACGTATAACATCGCCAGAGGTTGCGGGATTCAAACCAAGGTCAGAAGTCAAAATAGCTTTTTCAATGGCCTGGACCATTGATTTGTCAAATGGTGAAACTGTAATCGTGCGCGCATCCACAACTGTAATATTAGCGGCCTGATTTAAAGGCGTCTCAACACCGTAGAAATCCACCTTCACATGATCAAGCAATCCGGCATGCGCACGACCTGTTCGCATTTTGCTGAATTCACTCTTCAGCGCATCCAGAGATTTCCCCATCCGGATTGATGCATCTTTTTTTAGATCCTCAATCATATTGGCACCTTAGGTATTGTTTGAATATCTGGTCAGGCGCTTTTAATCAGCGTCCCTTCATTTTCGCCTTTGATGATGCGCATCAGAGCGCCTGCCTTGCCCATATTAAAAACACGCATCGGCAGGTTCTGGTCACGGCATAAAACGATAGAAGTGGTATCCATCACCTTGAGATTCTGATTAATCACATCATCATAAGTCAGGTTTGAATAAAACTCTGCATCGTGATGTGTGACTGGATCAGAGGAATAAACGCCATCCACTTTCGTTGCCTTCAGCATCAGATCCGCATTGATCTCAACCGCCCGCAGGCTGGCCGCTGAATCAGTGGTAAAGAAAGGATTACCTGTGCCTGCTGCGAATATAACGACGCGCCCTTTTTCCAGGTGTCTTACTGCACGTCGTCGAATATAATCTTCGCAGACCTGATTGACTTTCAATGCTGACATGACCCTGGCCTGAGCACCTTTTTTTTCAAGGGCATCCTGCATGGCCAGTGAATTGATCACCGTTGCCAGCATTCCCATATGATCTGCGGTTACACGATCCATTCCGGATTGGGCCAGTCCGGCACCACGAAAGATATTGCCGCCACCAATGACCAGACCCAGTTCAACACCTGACGCAACGACTTCACATATTTCCGTGGCGACGCGTTCCATAACTGCGGGCTCAATACCATAATCACCCTCTCCCATCAGGGCTTCGCCACTGAGTTTCAATAAAATGCGGGGATAGGCGGATTTGGTATCAGTTTTCATCGGATAACCGGTCTTTCTCCACTAATCAGTTACTTGATACCTGGGCCATCACTTCTTCGGCAAA
>Ga0114931_10003164_pt1 | contig 20889 bp, 13 predicted proteins | sample 2SBtaG_FD_89579 | JGI IMG/M metagenome (GOLD analysis project Ga0114931, IMG submission 89579) | Deep subsurface microbial communities from Kolumbo volcano to uncover new lineages of life (NeLLi) - 2SBTROV14_V59a metaG | ecosystem: Environmental > Aquatic > Marine > Volcanic | place: Kolumbo...
CCAGCAAACTGGTCAAAGAAGATCATCGGCAGCCCTGACCCGCACAGTGTTCCAAAGACGTCTTGCCAGCTCAACCTGCGCTATCCATGAATCTCTCAAGCGGCGTCTGAAGAAGCAACAGGAACTTCTGGAAGAATTGGAAAACCTTTCAGCAGATCAGCGTGCAAAACACCTGGCTGTGTTACAAGGACGCCTCCCCGACGCTGAACAAGAAGATGACGATCTAGAAGACGAAACCCGCGACCAACTCGTAGATGAATACACGGCTGCATTAGAACTTGAGCAACTTCGGGCAGAGACTGTTGCACTTAAAGAACTTGTCGAACAGGCGCGGATGGTACGGGAACGGGCTAGTGATTCAAAGCTGGCTGCTCTTCAAAAATGCCTCAGCGAGTCCCAGTTCATGGAATTGAAAGACGGCAGGGGCAAGTTGCTGGTTTTCACGGAGCACCGGGACACTTTGGGCTATGTGCGTGAACATCTTGAAAGCTGGGGCTATAGCACTTGCGAAATCCACGGGGGGATGAATCCACATGAACGTAAACGAGCACAGGAGTTATTCCGCACGGGGGTTCAGATATGCGTGGCTACGGAAGCAGCAGGCGAAGGAATTAACCTCCAATTCTGCCACCTCATGATCAATTATGATATGCCATGGAATCCTACACGCCTTGACCAACGTTTGGGCCGTATACATCGAATAGGCCAGGAAAGAGATGTATATGCTTTTAATTTTGTGGCTACAGACTCAGAGGAAGGACAACCTATTATTGAGGGCCGCATTCTGTGTCGTCTGCTTGAAAAACTCGACCAAATGAACGAGGCCCTGGAGGGGCGAGTATTCGATGTAATAGGCGAGGTGCTGTCCCTTAATGCTGTAAACCTTGTAGAGATGCTTCGGGAAGCCGCTTATGATCCACGGCGTCTTGATGAGTATATAGACCAAATCGACCGCATTGACCCTTCCAAACTTAAGGAGTACGAAGAAGCCACGGGTATTGCATTGGCGCGGAGCCATGTGGATTTCAGCGGCTTCCAGCGTCAGAATCTGGAAATTGAGGAAAAGAGGCTCATGCCACGCTACGTCGAGGCGCAATTCATTGCTGCTGCCCAGGAGATAGGACTTCGGATTGAGCCGAGGGCGGACGGCCTATGGCGCGTCGAACATGTCTTGGCGGACCTTCGGTCTGAGCGGTTGCAGGCTGTAAGGAGGCTTGGTAAGCCAGAGCCTTCATACCGGAAGATAACATTCCACAAGCACCATCTTGAACAGGATGCACATCTCGATGCCGTCCTCATGGGCCCCGGCCATCCTCTTTATGCCGCAGTAGATGAAAAGCTGAATGAGAATCTTACTCATCTTACTGGTCGCATTGGCTTTTACATAGACCCTCTTTCGAACGAACCTTACCGCGTTCATTTCCTTGAAATCTCGATTCGCGGTAAGAGCACGAAGGGAGAAGACCTTCCTCATCTATACAGAGAGCTGGTGGCTGTCCGGGAACAAAAAGGTCAATTTGAGATAATTTCCAGCGACGTTCTTTTAAATCTCCCGTCCCATCCCAACCTCCCTCAAGAGGTGACACCTGTAGACACTCAGCAAGCGTCGGATTTTCTGAAGAGCACTTATGAGATGGAGTGCCGCAGCCGCTGCCAGGAAGAAAGGAAGCATTTTGCAGGTGTGTGCCGCGAGTACTTGGAAAAATCCTTTACTGCGAGAATAAAACTAGCTCAAGAAAAGGCCATGCTTCTTGCGGCAGAAGCTTTTAGCAGGCCTAAATACAAGCTTACGTCTGACGAGGCAAAAAAGCATGTCGAGGAGCTTCAGCAAACATATGAGACACGCCTAGACGGTCTGAGTCGTCTGGAGATTGCAAGAACCGGCCCTGTTCGCCATATAGCTACTGCTGTCGTGCTATCGCCGGATGCGGACACGGCCGTGCAATTAGAGGAGCTTGCCGACGAGCTTGACCCGAATGTAAGAAGAAAAAGCGAACTTGCCGCAGAAGACTTTGTAATCGCATCGCTTATTGAAGAGGGGTTCCCTGAAGAACGAATCGAGCGGGTCGGACATCTGAAAATAGGCTTTGATATCCGGGCCCATCGAATTCTGGATGAAGCTACGGGCGATGTACATGTGAAGCGAATTGAGGTGAAAGGGCGTATGCGTGGCCAGCCAGTGCGGCTTACTACAAATGAATGGTATAAGGCACAGCAGCTGGCCGAGACCTACTGGCTCTACGTGGTATGGGACCCACTGGGCGATTTGCCGGAGCTTGTGCGAATTCACGATCCGGCGGCAAAGCTCGATCACGCGAAACGTGAGATCGTGGCAGCGAGGTTCTATGAGATTCCGGCTGAGGCTATTCACGAAGCCAATGAACCAAGACAGGAAAGGTGAGGTAGATATATGGCCAAGGAACTGAAAAACAAGCCGCTCGTTGAAGCGATCCTGGAAGTCAGATGGAAACTGCAGGGAGATTTCCCTGCCACTCAAACCGATCCGCATTACAAGCTCCTACTTGGGCGCCTCTTTGATCGGATCCTGAAGGACTACCCAGAACATGAACAACTGCCATCCGCGAATATGCCTGACGAGCTCGTAGGCCATATCGTTCAGCACCGTTTTCGCGTCGCGGCGGAATCATGGCCGTTGGTTCAGGTTGGTCCAGGTGTTTTCGCTGTAAATTCGACAGCCGACTACAAATGGCTGGACTTCCGCCCCCGCGTCCTGTCCGCTATAGAGAAGCTATACGATGCTCATCCCAAGGTAGAAGACCTGAAGATAACCAATCTGATCCTGCGATACATCGACGCGGTGGACTTTGACTTCGGAGCTGACAATACCTTTGAGTTTTTAAGAGACAAACTGAAATTGAATATATCGTTGCCGGACAGCTTGTTCAAAGACACCGGTGTTGAGAACAAACCAAACAGTCTTACATGGCAATGCTCCTTCAAGTGTGAAAAGCCAAAGGGGCATATCAATGTTCGGTTTGCCACTGGCCAGAAGAGTAATGCGCCTGCGGTAGTCTGGGAAACGACGGTCGAATCCACCGGAGACGATTTGCCAGAAATGCCTAAAGCCTTTGAAAATTGGCTCGATGCAGCTCACGAGATCACGGATGATTGGTTTTTCAAGATGATTGAAGGAGAGCTTGAAAGGAGGTTTTCAAATGAATAGTGCGTATACTGTTGACCTCCGCGACGGAGGGCAAACATCACAGGCTACGGCAACCGATTTTTGGCGCGAAAGCCATGAGCGGCACCCTGAGAAAGTCTTTGGCTTGTCCATCATGGCCAATGTCGCCTGCCTTGATGTCTCTTTTGCTGTTTCACCGGTTACAGCAATGCCCGATCCATGGTTGCTCGAAAAAAGACGGCGTGATGCTGTGGTCACCGTGTCGATTTACCAAGAAGTTATCGGTCGCTTCATATCGAGATCGGAGGCGTTGCGGATATCCCGCCATATTCTTGAACGAGCTGAGCGGGAACGCATGGAGATCGCCGAATGGGAGGCGAAGCGCGGCATCCAGTGGGAGGTGGGAGAATGATCTACGACTATCCCGACCAAGCTTCACCGCTTCGCCAAGGCGATATATTTCTCGGCCTTCCCAGGATCGACCTTTCGCTACAGGAGGTCTTGCTCGCAGAGACAGACGGCGAACGGATTGCGAAATGGGAAGAACTGGCTGGGCAAAGCCAACCAGTTAATATCATTGTGCCGGTGCGCTCCGTCGCGGCCATCGTGGCAACCCAAGACTGTGATACGGTTCGCAGCCGGGATATCACGCTTTGCGAGATACGTGAGTTCCGGAATGTCGAGCGAAAGAGCAAAGATACCTCTGCACCGAAGAAATGGAAAAACATCATTACCCAGCAGGCACGGATCAATCAGAAGTGGTTCTACCTTCCACCGGATGAAGTGGTCGGATTTGCGGACAAGATGGCTGTTGATTTCCTTGTAACGCTTCGTGTGCCGAGAGTGGACTTGGAATCACTTCGGTCACTCCGCAAGGGTCGTCTGAACGAAATCGCTGAAGAACACTTTAGAGAGAGAATTGCAGAGTTCTTCCGGCGCTATCCCTACGATGAGTGGTATCCTCTCAACAAGGAGGAGCTCGAAGCATATGTCACGGAGTACCCAGACGCGAAGCCATTCCCGTGGCAGCGTCTCGCCCCTGACCCGGAGAATGATCCGAGATGAACGACGCCCGCGGATTGATAGAAGATTACCTGCCGATTCAGGCGATTAGCGTCGAGGTGTGGTGGGAGAAGTCTGTGTGGATTCACGATCCAGCGGCAAAGCTCGACCACGCGAAAAGAGAGATCGTGGCTGCGCGGTTCTACGAAATACCGGTGGGAGCAATTGCACAAACAGCTGTATCAGTGGAGGGCATGGACTAATGTCACGCTATCGGCTGAACTGGTACGAGCTTGAGGAATTAGAGAATGGTGATTACTCAATTAGTTTTCCTGTGGGCAATATCTACTCTGAACTAGTGGATCAGGCCTTCCCTAAAATTGAGAAAACCGGATGGCGATCTTCGGGGAGCACCGTCTTCTGTACCAACATTAAAAGCCCAAATGTCCATGAAGTAGAACACCTACGCAATTTTCTCGACTTACTCAAAGAGATTCTTGTTCTCCGCTTAAATAAGCACCTTGAGGACCACTTCGAGGATGAGTTAGATCAGTGCTTTGCTCTTGACTACAACTTTAAAAGTATTGACGATGAAGGGCGCGAGTACACTGACACCGGCAAACTTGAATACGAGGCCAAGTACAATCGAGACCACAACAGCATCTATAACCTTGCAAAGTTCCTGGCGGATGTTTGTCAACGACATCCTGTTTTGCAGCAAGTAGGTTACATTGCTGCAGTTCCTGGGAATCCTGAAAAGGATGTCCATCTACCAGATTTGCTTGTCGAGAAGATGGGCAAAATCCTAGGTAGAGATACTGGACTTGCCCTCAGAAAAACAGAAGAGACGCCTCAACTGAAGAACCTCTCTGTGGAGGACAAGATCAGTACAATCGAAGATGTGTTCTGTTTGGAAGAGGACATTGAAGGTAAATCAATTCTCCTGATTGATGATTTGTATCAGTCTGGCACGACAATGTGGACCCTTGCCCGGTTCCTAAAAGAGAACGGAGCCGACAGTGTTTACGGGTTGGCTTGTGTGAAGTCATGGCGAGACAGCGACAACATATAGAACATATCGATCCCCAGTCCATAACCGTGGTGCTGAGACTGCTCACCACGAAGGGCGTTGGAGAGCGCACCATCGACCGTATCCTCTCTGATGTGTTTGAGCGTGGCGAGGACTTGGCTAGCCTTCTATCCCTGTCTGCCGAGGAACTGGCGCTTCGATACAGAATGAAGCACGAGGTGGCTGAGGCTTTCTTGGCAGAAAACGGATTGGCAGACAGGATGTCAAGAGAGCTCCAGGAACAGGGTATTGCGGTACTCCTCAAGGGAACATCCGCGTATCCGAATCACCTGGCCGATGCTCTCGGGCGTCAAGCGCCTCCCGTGCTCTTCGCCATGGGCAACCTTGACCTTCTTCGAATGCGAGCTGTCGGGTTTTGCGGCTCCAGGAAGGCTTCAGATAAGGGCCTGTCTGTGGCGGCGGAATGCGCCGGCGTTCTTGCAGCGAAAGGGATTAACGTGGTTAGCGGTTACGCCCACGGAGTCGATTTGGCTGCACATCGCTCTGCTCTGGAAGCAGGTGGCGTGACGACCATTGTTCTTGCGGAGGGGATACTGGGATTCAAGGCCAAATCTGATGTTAAGAATCTACTGAATGATGAGAACCACCTTGTGGTCTCAACCTATTCCCCTCGCTTGCCCTGGTCGGCTCGCCAGGCAATGGCTCGAAACCGAATCATCTGTGGTTTGTCCAACGCCATGATTGTCGTCGAATCGGGGGATAAAGGAGGGACATTCGAGGCTGGCAAAGCTGCCCTGGAACTGCGACGACCGTTGTTTGTTGTGGACTACGCACAGCCTGCCCCTTCGGCCTCGGGGAATAAGTACTTCATTGAAAGAGGGGCGGAACCGCTCCGTCGCAACCTTTCAGGACAAGCCAACTTGGAAGGCGTACTCAAGGCAATTGAGCGGCAGCAAGAGAACGGCAACGGTCCGATGCTGGATACCCAATCCCTGTTCAACGCCCCCCCCCCTTCAAAACCGGATGATACCAAAGGAGAGAAGAAGAAGTTAGCAAATATGTTATTACCAGACGACCGTCGATTGATAGAAGACTACCTGCCAATTCAGGCGATTAGTGCCGAGGCGTCGCGGGAGAAGTCCGTAAGGAAGGGGCACATCTCGACGCTGCACCTCTGGTGGGCGAGGAGGCCGTTGGTGGCTTGTCGGGCAGCGGTCTATGGCGCGCTCGTGCCGGCATCGCGGTTCATCCCGGGGAACGGCCCTGATAACAAGAAGCAGAGCCTTGGTAGGGCCAATGCCGCAAAGTTTGTTGATGCCCTTTGTAAATACCCCGGCAACCCTTCCGTTATCGAAGAGGCACAGAGGCATATCCTTGAGGCGCATGCCGAGCGGTTGACTAAAGAGAGCCGAAAGAAGGTCACCGTTGAGGACATAGAAGAGGGTCGTGCGCCGAGACCCAAGGTACTCGACATGTTCGCTGGAGGCGGAGCGATACCGCTTGAGGCCCTTCGCCTCGGCTGTGAGGCCTACGCTCTGGACCTCAACCCGGTGGCTCACATCATAGAGCTGTGTACGCTCGTCTACCCGCAGAAGTACGGCAAGCCAGACCCCAACGCCCGCGGGATGACCGGCTCGAAGAACGACAAAGGCGAAACCACCTGGGGCGGACTTACAGAGGAGGTTCGCTATTGGGGCAACTGGGTGCTTGAAAAGGTCAGGGCGGAAATAGGCGACCTTTATCCGCTAATTCCCGATCCGGAGGCAACCCCAGAGGAAATAGGTGGAGAACCCCAGACCGCAATGGAATTCGCTAAGGGGCCACAGAGACATCTCAAGGTGCCTGCTGGATACCTGACGCCCGTAGCCTACCTCTGGACGCGGACCGTGCGGTGCAAGAACCCATCCTGCGGCGCGACGGTGCCTTTGGTGAAGCAGACCTGGCTCTGCAAGAAGAAGGGAGGCAAGAAGAGCCCTGGCCGGTACGTGGCTTTGAAAGTAATCGCATCAAGGGACGAGAAGAAGGTTCGGTTCGAGGTCGTCGAGGCAATGACGGAGAAGGGGCTTGGCTTTGACCCGTCTGTGGGATCGAAAGGTGGCAATGCGACTTGTCCGTTTTGCGGGACTGTGGCGGATAGTGGCTATGTGAAGGCGGAAGCATGTGCAAAGCGAATGGGGCAGCAGATGATGGCTATTGCCTGTACTCGGCCCGGAACCAAGGGGAAGGTTTACATCTCGGCCGATGATATTCCGGAGTTCAATCCTGACGATGAAATCATACGCAAGCGGATCGAAGATCTATGCAAGCGGACGGGACTGACGGTGCCAGGAGAGCCTATGCCTCCCAGAGGAACACTCGGCTTTCGCATTCAACCCTATGGCATAGACACCTGGGGTGACCTCTTCACACCCCGACAAATGCTCTGCCTACTTGTCATCGTCGCATCTGTACGTCAAGCGGAGAATGATATGCGACGACTTTCATATTCCTCTGAGCATACAATAGCAACTATGACCTTCTTGGCCGCCATCGTTGATCGTCTCGCAGACTTTAACTCCACTTTATGTGTTTTCAATTACACCGGTGGACGAGGGGTAGTTCATACCTTCGGACGGCATGCCCTGCCTATGGTGTGGGATTTTGCTGAGACGAATCCATTCAATCCTGAAGGCGCAAGTTTGATTTCCGGCCTGGAGGACGTTCCCGCCGGTCTGCGTGACGCCAACGTTTCGCTTGTGGGCGACGTACAGCGTGGCTCTGCCACTGGGCTGCCATGGACCAAACAACCCTTTGATGCAGTCATTACCGATCCTCCTTATTACGACAATGTTCCCTATGCCGACATCTCCGATTTCTTCTACGTCTGGCTCAAGCGGACAGTCGGACATCTCTACCCGGAGCACTTCTCTACGGAAGTTACGCCCAAGAAAAGCGAGGCTGTCGCTGAGAGCATGCGGCATAACGGTGATAGAGAGAGGGCAAAGCACTCATACGAGGAGATGATGAGCCGTTCTTTCTCAGAGGCAAACCGGGTGTTAAAGCCGGGTGGCCAGATGACAGTTGTCTACGCTCACAAAACGACCCTGGGGTGGGCTACCCTTGTTGATGCCTTGCGAGAAGCAGGATTCATCGTGACTGAGGCATGGCCTCTCGATACCGAAAAACCAGGCAGGCTGCGTGCACAAGAATCGGCAGCCCTTGCCTCCAGCATCTTCCTCGTCGCCCGCAAGCGCGAAGGGGCGAAAACCGGCTCTTACGAGGATGAGGTTCAGTCAGAGCTCGACCATATCGTTCGCGAGCGTGTTGACACCCTCTGGAAGATGGGCATTACTGGGGCAGACCTGGTCATTGCTGCTGTGGGTGCGGGTTTGCGTGCGTACACGCGCTTCGCCCGGGTCGAGTACGCGAACGGCGAGGAGGTGCCTGCAGAGAAATTCCTGGCCGAGGTGGAAGGAGTGGTACTGGAAATACTTCTGGAGAAGATCTTCGGCATGGCTGGAAGCGGCGTGGCGGCCGTGGATGGGCCGAGCAGGTTCTATGTCCTTTGGCGCTATACCTACGGTGCCGCCGAGATGGATGCAGGTGAGGCCATCGTCTTCACCTACGGTCAAAACGTGGAGCTGGACGGCCAGAACGGCCTCTCGACAGGAAGCCGGGCTCTGGTCGAAAAGAAGAAAGGCAAGTACCGCTTGTACAATTTCGCGGAGAGAGGCGACGACGAGAAGCTGGGAATGCCCGGTGACAACAGTACTCCTGCACCGCTCATAGATGCGCTGCACCGGATTCTCTGGCTTATCGAGAATGAGCCCCGCAACCTGAGCCGCTTCCTGGACGAAGCCCGGCCCGACCGTGAACGTCTACGCCTGGTCGCGCAGGCCCTTGCTGGTACGGTCTTGGCAGGCAAAAAGGATGACGGCGCAGACCACTTTGTCACTACTACCGCAAGCGAGCAGGCAGCCCTCAAGAAGCTGCTCGCGAATTGGCGAGCGCTTATAGAATCCCGCCTTGCCGGCAGGTTGATTTGATACTATACGGTTATAGGAATTAGACTAAACATATGGTACTAAAGAGTTAGAAGGGATAGGGAATTAATTTATTGGGGAACGTATGAGCAAGACAGACAAAAGTCCTAAAACAATTGCGACTATCAATTTTAAGGGAGGTGTTGGTAAGACTACTGTCACATGGTGCCTTGGAGATGTGCTTTCCACTATGTCAAATGAAAGGGTCCTAATGTTTGACCTCGATGCGCAGATGTCCCTTACCCAAGCAATAGCTCTGAACGAAAATACAGGAGCTTTAATGGAACGATTTTCAGAATGGTATAAGAGAGTAACTCAACACAGAAGGACAATTTTTGACGCACTCGATGCCTTTGCGAGGCCGGAGCAACGCTTCGATTTTCCTATCAAGCGCGACTTCGTTTACGACATATCGGACCAATTCCATTTCGTGCCCTCAGTAGAAGATCTTTATTGGATGGAGCTTGAGGTGTTTAATGGAGATTTGGTGAAAGATTTTATACGGCGTATTCTTGGTAAAATAGCCAACTCTCCAAAATTGCCACGTTATAACTACGTGTTATTTGACTGCCCTCCTTCTTTTACTTTACTCTCCTATAGTGTTCTGAGTTGCTGTGATCTTCTATTGATTCCAGTAAATCCAGACTTCTTTGCATCACGTGGAGTCAGCCTGATTTTAAATTCCCTGAGGATGAGAATAGAACCACATCCACTGCCAAAAATCGGTGTATTTATGAATAAAGCAAAAACATATGCTAATCAACCTACCAACGAGGTTCAGTTCTACATGCGCGAAGTGGGAAGGGTGTGTAACGATGTAGCGAGGGAACAACGGATTCGAACCAAATTTTTTAAATCCTACATTCGAGAAAGAGTGGGGATAAAACGTGCCATTACAGGTGGTGGCGTACCGCGCGAGTTGGTGAACGATTTCAAACAGTTATGGCAGGAATGCGTGGAGTTTCTCAATGAAGGATAGAGATCTTTTTAATACCCCAGAAGAAGAAGTAAAACGATTGGCGGAAGAAATTCGTCAAGTAAAAGAGGTACTACGCGAATTATCAAGAACCGTTTCAAGAATCGAGACGCGTGTCAAGCGCGCGTTTCCTACTACCTACCCGAAAACAGCTTCATCTAGGCAGAAGAAGATTTCACAGAAAGATGAGAAATCTTCGTTATCCTCAGAAGAAGCAATACAGTTATATGACCGTCTAGTAAAGCAAGCAAAGGATGAAGGCCTTGATATTGTCTACAGTGATCTATCAGCTATGAGCGTGGCGGATTTGTCCGTGCTGCGCAAAGAGCTCGGGGTTACTCTTGGCAAAAGAAAACCTTCAGTGAAGACATTAGTCGATGCAGTTATGGGCCGCATCAGGGAAAGCACCATGCTTTCAAAGCATATAAATCGGAGGCAATCGCTCGAAAGCCCTTCAGGAGATGTAGTTACAAATGGTGACCAGGAGACAAAAGCGTGAGTACACATACCCTTCGTCCATGGACTGACCTCGTGAAGCTCCACCCCGACGTGGAAGCCGGCTCGCTCACTGAGGCGGTGTTCGCCATCGATCTCGGTGCCATTGCCGCGGGTGATCCGAACGTTCCTGTTGTGAACCGTGATCCGGAGGCCTTTTTCCGTGCCACATATCTCACGGCCGATCTACAAAGACTCCTGGAAGAGGTTCTAGCATCCCTGGCTGGTAAATCGGGCTATAACCGGGTGCTGAAGCTTCGTACGCCCTTTGGTGGCGGCAAATCGCATACATTGGCGGCGCTTCTGCACGCGGCGCGTAAGAGGGATGCTCTTGACACCATCCCGGAGGCCAAAGGGTTTGCCCGTCCTGGTGATGTGGCGGTAGCTGTCTTCGACGGAGAGAAGTTCGACGCGCGCAATGGCAAAACCCTTGAAGATGGTCGAACCATACAAACTATGTGGGGTTGGATTGCCTGGCAGATCGATCCGGAACAGGCCTTCCCTATCGTGGCGGATCACGACAAGGATCGCGTGGCTCCTGGTGGAGACGTAATCCGAGAACTCATCACTAAGGGAGCCGGGGGACGACCCGTTCTCTTGCTGCTGGATGAGGTACTCAAATATATGGAACGGTCAGCGGCGGTTAGTATCGTGGACTCTACGCTCCAGCGACAAGCCAAGGATTTCTTCCAGAACCTAACAGTTGAGGTGGCCGGAAGTGAGAAGGTAGCGCTTGTCTATTCCCTCACATGGAGCGCTCGAGAAGCTCTCGGGAACGTGGGGCTGCTTGCCGAAATCGACAAGCTCGCAGCCCGCGTGGACCAATTGCGGGAACCTGTGACCGGAGACGAAATCCTCCCGATTCTCCAGCACCGACTCCTTGGTGCCTCACCTGACCTATCTACAGCGAGCGAGGTGGCCACGGCGTTTCAGGAAGCAGTGACGGGTATGCAACGCGCGCACGCGGAGACGCGCGCGGAGCGGCAGCAGGCCGAAGAAGAAGGCAGGTTGTTTCGCGACCGCATGCGGTCAGCTTACCCATTCCATCCCGCTCTCATTGATATTATGCGCGAACGGTGGACTGCAGTGGATGCTTTCCAGAGGACCCGTGGGGCACTTCGATTCCTGGCGTCCTGCTTGCATTCCCTGAAGAAGAACGGCGGTGCCCAGCCGCTTCTGGGCCCCGGGGATGTTCCTCTACGGGATGTGGATGTCCGCGTCAAGATGCTCAAGGAGCTCGGTGTTCAGAATGACTACGACCCAGTCATCATATCTGATATTGACGGGCCCAATGCCCGAGCGAAACGAATTGACGAGAGAATGGCGAGAGAGACACCGGCGCTTGCCAGTGTGACACCGGCTATGCGCATTGCCACGTCTATTCTCCTCTACTCATTCGGAGGTCTCAGGCGTGAAGGCTCAGGAGATGACGAAACGCTTCCGCCTGGAGTCACTGAGGGTGAACTCCTTGCTGCGTGTGTCGGTCCCGATCTCGATAATATCACCGCAACCGCGGTGCTTTCGGAGCTTCGCACCTCGTGCCTATACCTACACTACGACGGCGTCCGGTACTGCTTTAAGAAGGACCCGAACGTCACCAAGTTGATCGAGGATGCCGAACAAAGCGTCTCTCGAGAAGATGCGCAGGCAAAGGCGAACGGCCCGGTCCTGGGGAAGATCAAGGAAATGCTTGATACCCGTCTGGCAGGCCATCACAACGCACAAATCTGGCCCGCTAAGAGCCAGGATATTCCAGACGAAGACCCGCGATTTCTGGTGGGATATTTGCCTCTCGAGTTTGCTGTTAAGAGCAAGAGCGAACAGGAACGTCATGCTACGGAGTTGCTCTCTAAATACGGAGATAAACCGAGGCGTTATCGAAACGGTCTAGGATTGGCGATTCCTGACAAAAAACAAATCGAAGCCCTCAGACGTGCCATCCGGTACCTACTAGCTATTGAACGAGTGGAGGCCAAAAAGCAGCAACTTCGACTCACCAAGGACCAGCTCGATCAACTCAAAGAAAGAAACCGCACGGAGCAGGCTGCGGCGGAATCCTGTTTTAAGGAGCTATACACGGCAGTATGGCTGCCGCGTGTCGTTGGAGGTGAACTCGAGTTGGAAAAAGTGGAAAGAGGCGGACGACCTCTTCAGGCCACAGGGATTCACGAGCGGATTATGGAATTGCTGACGAGCATGGGCACACCACGCATACATGGATCTGTGACACCTCGCAAGATCACGGAACGAGTAAAGCTCGGCGAGTCACTTGCCGAAGGCGACCAACCGATTCGCGGGATCAGGACCTCAGATGTGCTTGAAGCCTTCTTCCGTGACATTAGCCCACCGCGGCTGGAATCCGCTGCTGTCCTGCGCAAGGGTATCGCTCGTGGCATTGCGGAAGGTGTCTTCGCGTACACGAGCGGGGGACTTCCAAGATTGGGTGAGGACGGGAAGTTTCAGGTATCCCGCGAGAAGGTGATTGTAGCGCCGCCGCTCGCCGAAGACGAGGTTGATTTTGATTCGGGGTTCATCATGGTTCCTTCAGCCGTACCGGAAACTCCTCCAGTACCGACCACGGGAATAACAGGAGAGGGTCCAGAAGTGCCTCCGACCGGTCCTGAGCCTCCTGCTCCACCTACTGGGACGGAAGTAGGTCCAACAACGACTGGTACCGTAACTGAGCGGTTGAAACGAATCTCCCTGGTCTTTACGGCAACCAGGGGTCAGGTTTTCAAGGCTTTCCCGGCCATAGCAAACCTGGCAGACAAGTCCGATGATGAAAGAGTGAAGATACGCATCGAGGGCACAGCCGCAGATGGGTATGATCCTTCATGGCTCCGGAACGCAGTCGAGGAACCGCTTGATGAGGCGGACATTGAACGATTGCCGGATGATGGATCGGAACAAGAATAAAGGAGCAAGGCAATGGCACCCAAAGAAAAAGTAACAACAAGACCAATGCTGGCAGCTCATCGTTCAGGAGGCAGGTTATGCCAATGATAATATCATCGAAAGGACCGCAAAGCGTTGGGCAAATACTCAAGCAGTTCCGATTTGGCAATCTTTTCCTGTCTCCAGAGGAATATCAGCGAGAGAGCGCATGGAATCTGCCGCAAAAGCAGCTCCTGATCGACACAGTCTTCCGGGGCATGGACATCCCGAAGTTCTACCTCTGGAAAATCGACCAGGATACATTGGCGAACGGCTATCCTGAAGGAGACACAAAGACCCTCTACAAGGAGATCTTGGAAAAGAAGCGTACAGAAAACGATGATCCAGACCCGTATGTTTTCGAGGTGGTCGACGGTCAACAGCGCATTCGCACGCTTTTGGAATTCATGGGGGAAAAGCCCCCCAATGGTGCGTGCTACCGGGGGGCGTGGCATGAAGCCTTCGCTTCCCTTGACGACACACCGATGGCCAAGGGGAAGTATTACAGCCAACTGAACGCCGAGCAGCAAATCAGATTCGATGAAAGCCAACTGACCGTCATGGTGCTTGAAAAAGCGCCCATTGACGAAATACGCGATATGTTCCTCCGGCTCCAGAACGGCACGCCGCTCAATGCCCAACAAAAGCGGGATGCCATGGGTTCTAACATCGGCTGCGTGGCCAGAGAGCTGGCTGACCTTCCATTCTTCAAGCAATCCGTCAGTTTCGAAAACACACACGCAAGTCATAACCTGGTCGCTTCACAGATGCTCCAGTTGGAATTGAAGGATAAGATTGTCAGCTGCACTTCTCGGCAGTTGGACAAACTGTACGAGCACTACAAGAAGGCTCCGGTGGATTCTTCGGTTGCGTCCCGGACAAGGAAGATAATTGGCATCCTCGAAAGAGTGTTCCCCAAGAAGAATCCGCATCTTAACCAGAACTACGCCCTCAGTCTCTACTGGCTATTGTCCCGCATCCTGCTGACTTACGACGTCCCGGTGGATCAGTATTCGATGATACGAGAGAACTTCCAGAATCTTGATGTCGCCCGCATCGAGGCACGGGATCGCGACTACGAACGGCCTGAAGATGAGTTGTACGAAGATTTGAGTTTGGCCATGTCGCGCGGGAATACAGGCGTAGACGGAATTTCCACACGTCATGATGTCGTCGGTCAATTCCTTTTTGATGGGGTGACTCTTGAGGAACATCCGCAACTCGACCTGCAACGAAACTTTACCCACGAAGAGAAACTCCTTCTCTATCATGGAGCTCAAGGTCGTTGCCAACTTGATCATGATGGTGCGATGTGTGGGCGCGCTATCTCGTTTGACGATGCTGTAGTGGATCATATCAAGCCTCACAGCAAAGGTGGAAGGACTGAACTGGCCAACGGCCGTATCGCCTTCAAGTCCTGCAATATTGCTCGTGGCAACAGAGAAGGTTTTAACCCCAAAACTGACTGCCATATGGTGATTGCGCAAGATGCAGGCACAGTCTCAGGAAAGGACTGATGCAAAAGCGAAGGGAAACATGAACAAAGTCGTGTGGTCTAGTCTCGTTGTCGCCGTCCAGCCCCACATTCGTCTCATGCGATCTTTCGATCAGCGGCATTACAGCTATCAAGGGCATGTGCTTCGTATTGACGGGACAACCGGGGATGAAAGCGGCGAATTCCAGATCGCCGTAGGAAAAGCCGCGCACGAGAAGCATCAGTTTCGCGCAGGCATGGAAGTGAGCGGTCTGGCACTTCCGGTCCCTGATCCGCGGACAAATAGATTAAGGAAGTAATACACGAATAGTCGAATGATTCTGGGGGGAGGAGAAGAAATTAGAATTATGAAAAGGAGCAGACATTGATTCGCTTCCTCCATACCGGTGACTGGCAGTTAGGGATGACCCGGCACTTCTTCTCTGAAGGAGTCCAGGAAAGATTTGCCCAATCCCGGTTCGATGCTATACGTAAACTTGGATGCATTGCCAAGGAAAAGAATTGCCAATTCATGGTGGTTTGTGGGGATGTATTTGAATCGAACCTAATTGATCGGAAGACGGTCTCTCGTGCCATCGAGGCTTTGAAGGACATACCTGTTCCTGTCTACTTGCTTCCGGGGAACCATGATCCACTTAACGCCGCATCCGTTTACCGTTCCTCGACCTTTCTGGAGCGGAAACCGGCTCACGTCCATGTGATTGAGGACACGACTTCCATTCGTGTTGACGAGGGTATTGAGATTGTAGGGACACCCTGGACATCGAAACGTCCTCTGCAAGATCTGGTTGCTTTGACGACCGGGAAACTTGAACCTATTGTCGATACTCTGCGTGTTTGTGTTGCCCATGGGATGGTGGACAGCTTCTCTCCAAATCCTGATGATCCGGCGGCTATCTCCCTTCGCGCGGCAGAGGAGGCAATATCGCAGGGCAAAATTCACTACCTGGCTCTCGGTGATCGACACTCATTGACGGAAGTGGGTAACACAGGTCGCATATGGTACGCCGGGTCAACCGAACAAACCGATTTCAATGAACTCAAGTCCGGTTTCGCACTCGTAGTCGAACTCGACAAAGATCAAGTAGCTACACGGGAGGTCGAGGTAGGTACATGGCGTTTTATTGAGCGTAGACAGGATGTGAATACAAGGGATGACCTAGAACGTCTTCAGCTATGGCTTGAGGACATTGAAGATAAGGAACGCGCAGTAGTCAAATTACGATTAGTCGGAACCCTCTCACTTTTGCATCACGAACTGTTTGAGGGTCTATTTTTAAACATTAGCGAGATTCTTGGTGCCCTTGAGATACGCAATGATGACTTGGTCGTGATCCCCGAGGATGCAGACTTTGCAGACTTTGGATTTTCTGGCTTTGCACATCGAACAGTAGAACGGCTACGATTAAATGCTCAGGACACAGGACAGCATGGAATCGTTGCCCGCGATGCACTCTCTCTCTTGGTCAGACTTGCGGGGAAAGCGCAATGAAGATCCTCAGCCTTCGACTGCGTAACTACCGAGGGATTGAAGAGACCCATGTTCATTTTGGTCCCGTGGGTTTAACCATTGTTGAGGGGCCCAATGAAGCGGGAAAGACGAGCCTTAGCGAGGCTATAAAAATTCTTTTTAAGCATCTCGATTCCAGCAAAAAGCGAAACGTGGAGGCGATCAGACCAGTCGACCGAGATGTTAGCACTGAAATTGAACTTCAGGCGGAAAGCGGCCCTTACACGTTCATTTACTTCAAGAGGTTCTACAAGAGGCCGGAGACGACACTCAAGGTCGTAAAGCCAAGGACTAAGAACTATACCGGCCGCGAAGCCCACGAACGAGCTGACGCCATATTACGGGAAACTATCGATGTTGACCTCTGGCGTGCACTCAACATTCAGCAAGGGGAAGAGCTTTGTCAGGCGAACTTGTCAAATCAGACTTCACTGTCAGCTGCACTCGATAGAGCTGCCGGTGGACATTCTACCGATCCAAGGGAAGAGAGTCTCTTTGAGTTAATTCAGGAAGAATACGCACGGTATTATACTGAACGAGGCAACGAAAAGAAGGAGTTACAGGAATCCAGGAGAGCCGTAGAAGTTGCGGGCAACGATGTGTCATCCCTACAGCAGCAGTTAAGAAATTTAGAAGACGATATCGACCGGGTTGCTCTTCTTCAGAATGACCTCGAACACCTTGCAAAACAGGAGAGTGAGTTTGAAAGTGAGATTTCTAAATACCAGAGATCCCTTGATGAAATCCAGAAACTGGAAACCGCTCTTGAGACCGCTCGACTAAAACTGGATTCGGAGAGAAAGTCCAAGGATGCAGCGAAGCTAGAAAAGAAATCGCGACAAAATCTCGTCGATAGAGTCAATAAAACGCAGCAGGAACATGCAAATCTTCAGGCTGCGATTCTCTCAGCCGGTCCAGCTCTACAGAGCGCAGAGGACGAGCTGAAGAAGGCTGAAGAAACCGCCGATTTCGCCGAGAGACGCCGAAAAGATGCCGAGACACTCCTAACCCTCCGGCGCGCGGATTTTGACTACTTCAACAACAAGCTTCACTTAGAACAGTTAACGGAACGTAAAGAGCGTATTGACGGAGCGCGCGAAGTAGCCGCGTTGGCTGAAGACCTACTATCCAATAATCGCGTAGATAAACAATGCTTCAAAGAAATCCAAGAGGCAGAACGTGCTCTTGTCGTTGCTCGTGCCCAGCAGGAAGCCGATTCTCCATCCTTGTTGTTACGGGCTCTTGCCGACCTCGCTATACAGGTCAATGGCGAACAGGAAACTATAGAAAAGAACGAAACAAAGCCCATGTCCGTGCCGGATCGGGTTCACTTAACTATTCCCGAAACCCTTGATATAGAAATTACCGCTGGTGCTAGTGCTGCCGATTTGGCCCAGAGATTCGAAGAGGCGCAAAAAGCGCTTAAAAACGCCTGTGCTGCCGTAGGGATCAGCGGTCCGGATGAAGCGGGAAATGCCTTTGAAAAACGTCGGGAGGCCCTTCTACTTATCAATAATAGAGATCAAATAGAACGGGATAATCTTCGAGATCTCACTTATGAGCAGATTGAGAGAAAAGTCATTGGTTTGGGAAAAAGTATCCCCGTCTATCCGGACGAACGCGTATCAACTCCACCACTTTGTTCCGATCTGGAATCTTCAAGGAAGGAACTCCGTAAGGCTGAGAAGTCTCTCGACAAGGCCAGCAAGGAATGGGAAGTAGCTCGTGATACTCTGAATGCTGCCCGCAAGGTCCGCGATAAGTTGCGAGAAAGCAGCCGCGAAACACGTATCCAGCTTGACCTCAAAGCGGCTGATCTCAAGCATACTGATGAAGAACTCGGCAGGGCAAGGGCTGGTATCTCAGATGATAAGCTAAGAGCAAATCTAGAGAAAGCAACCAGGGAAGTTCGTGTTCAAGAAGGAAACTTTTGTGATGCCGAGATTGCCCTCAAGAAAAAGGAACCTGAAAAAGTCAAGACATTGATAGAAACAACGAGGGCTTCGTTACAGACAGTGCAGAAAAAACGCAGGAATGCCCAAACCGAGCTCACTGAAGTACAAACACGTCTTAAGGTGTTAGGTGAGGATGGACTTCATGAGAAACTCCATGTTGCTGAAAGCTGCTCGGAACATGTCAGACGAGAAAATGCAGCGCTGCTTCGCAGGGCATCCGCTGCGAAGGTACTGTTTGAAACCATAAAGGACGAACGCGGCAAAGCGCGCCGCGCATACGTAGCTCCTCTCAGAGAGAAGATCGAACAGCTCGGCTATCTTTTGTACAATGACACTTTTGAAGTGGAGGTTAGTGAAGACCTGGAGATTACCAGTAGGACTCTTGACGGGACAACTGTTCCATTCGATTCCTTGAGTGGTGGAACCAAAGAACAACTCTCGCTGATAGCGCGCCTCGCTTGTGCCATGATCGTTGGCAAAGATAGAAATGGGGCTCCAATCATCCTTGATGATGCTCTCGGCTACACAGATCCAGAACGCCTTAAGTTAATGGGCGCAGTTCTCGCCAAAGCAGGTCAGGCATGCCAGATAATCATTCTTACTTGCATGCCTGACAGGTACAAGAACGTGGGGGAAGCCGCTGTAGTTCGTATGGGATAATGAGCGAAAAACTGGACCTTGTTGCCAAGTTTGAGACACCTCCTCTCGCACGTATTCTGCAGCCTCCTCGGTGTCGTTGTCACCGCCTTTGCGCGGCGGGTTGATCCACACTACTTCCGAAGTGGTCCGGGAAGCCCAGGTTGTACCTCAGTGTATTGAACTCCCTATCCGAGGATGGATTCTCGTCAGTCGGGTGTTTTGCCAGGTCAGCGATCTCCTTCGTCACTACCGACCTGCCAACCGTGTAGTGGCATAAAATATCGAGGATTACGCATAGATAGAAGTACTTCCACTATCTGGGCCTTTCAATTTCGTGATGTCCCACGACCAGACTCCATTGTGTCGTACCTTCACAGCAGCCCCGGCGTCTGATTCCTTCAATATCCCTACAATCTGCAACTCGCTGAATCGTGATTTCTTCATTTAAAGCTCCGGATAGTGATATTCTAACAGAAGGCTCTACTTAAAGCCTGTCCACATCTTTTGGAGAAACTTATTCCCCACACTCCACTGTAGTAAGACGTTGAGTCTATGTATGATTTACCTCATGAACGTATTCATGAGCCAAATTATAAGTTAGATTTGGAACTTAGAGAGTTAAACCAATGTGTGTGAATCACACACGCAATTTGACACAGGTTTCAATCAAGATCAAGAATATGAACAAATGCTAAGCACGGAAATACGCACATACAAAAGAAAGGATCATTAGAATGCCACAAGCAGGGCTTAATCGTTTTACCATGGCGCTCGGTGAGGTCTGCAAGGACCACATTCTTGATGAGAAGTGGCTCTTCGCCCCATCGAAGAGGACAGGGTTCCAGTGGTTGGAGTGCGTGACCAGAGCCGGCATAAGCGTGGTAAATGTCCGGGTGGCGACCCTTAGGGGTCTTGCGCTTGATCTCGCCTCACTGGAGATGGGGTGCAAGGGTTTTTCTTATATAGGGGCTCTTCAGTCGGAAGTCATTCTGGAGAGGATTTTTGCAGAGCTAAAAAACTCTCGGGGTGGATATCTCACCGGGTTGGAGCAGACCCCCGGACTTATCCAGTCCCTCTCTCGAACAATAAGTGATATCCGTTTGGCTGGAGTCACATCGGACAAGTTCGTTCCAGAGGAATTCGAGGTACATGAAAAAGGAGAAGAGATAAAGGAGATACTGGGCAAGTACGAGGAATGGCTTGACCGGGAGTCCCTCATAGATTACCCCGCGGTTCTGGAGTTAGCCATTGACCGCATTCAAAATGACACTGTTGTTCTAAACCATGAAGCCTTGCTTATCATGCCTGACGACATGGCCGGTGGGCTTAAAGGACTGGAAAGATACTTTTGGGAAAGCATACCGGAAGAAAACCGCGTGATACTTGAAACGGACCATCCTGGCGAGAGGCCGGATGGGGAGCTGACCGACCTTGCCCTGCTCCGATGGATTCTCGATCCCGTGGAAGCCGACACACCCAGGGGAGACCAAACGGCGCAGATGTTACGCGCCGTAGGGGAAGTGAACGAGGTGCGCGAGGTATTGAGAAGGTGCGTTGAGGGGAGCATCCCGTTCGATGAGATTGAAATTCTTCATACTGATTATGCCACCTATGTGCCGCTTATTTACGAGCTTGCACACCTCATCAGCGCAGATGAGGACGACACAATACCCGTAACCTTCGGGGAGG
>Ga0114931_10003165_pt1 | contig 20888 bp, 27 predicted proteins | sample 2SBtaG_FD_89579 | JGI IMG/M metagenome (GOLD analysis project Ga0114931, IMG submission 89579) | Deep subsurface microbial communities from Kolumbo volcano to uncover new lineages of life (NeLLi) - 2SBTROV14_V59a metaG | ecosystem: Environmental > Aquatic > Marine > Volcanic | place: Kolumbo...
AACGTCAACTACCGGTACCGCGAGGAAGAGCTCGCCTACCTCTTCGACACAGAGGACAGCCTTGTTACTACTTTTTCATACTCAAAACTTGTAGAATTAGTTACTATTTATAAATGAGAAAAAGGCTCGTTGGCAACTTCGTTTCGTAGGGGTGGGGAGTAAGGGGGTGAACCAATACAGCAAGAAGCCAAGAAGTTCAGCCACCAACGAGCAAAAGAGGTGAGCATGATTCTTTTTATGCGAATAGGTGAATCGCTAGTCCGACAATCGCCATGACCCCCGCCGATATTCCTATGGCTCTGTATTGCCACCGCTCAAGACCCAAGATTCTTTTATCATGGTCTTTTAATTGGTTCTCTAGTAGTGGGATTTTGTCTTTGATATGTTGGTTCAATCTGACCAACTCTGTTTTTATCTCGTGAATGTCTTGTCCGTATTTTGTCATTTGTTCGCACCTTATCGTCGTCGTCTCCGGTTTCGCCTATTTCGGGGTCGTCTCCGTCTGATAATCATTGCTACTATATAGGCACCACCGGCACTTGACGCAATCCAAATGAAAGGTGCGTATCCTACGCCGAGGATTATTTGTAGTATGTTTGAGAGTATGCTTTCGTCATTGGTTGCGAACTCGTCGTCTGTTGCGTAGACAAGGTTTGTCCACTTGTCGCCGACTGCGGTCTGTTCGCTATCAATATGTGAAAGTGTCTTTCCTGCTCTGCCGTCGCTCTCGTAGTAGACTGCTTGAGCGTCGCTTATGTGATGTGTTGATAGGTAGAACTCGTCTACTTTCCCGTCTATGAATGTGGTTTTGTCGTAGGTTCCTATGAGCAAATCGCTTGACGTGTCGCTCATTGTAACGCCCGATACGGCACTTTCTCCTTTGGCGGTGCCATTGATCCATATACTTGCGTTCGTGCCGTCATAGTCCCATTGGACGCTATACCATGCTCCTGTGGATATTGTCGCTGTGCTGTTGACAACGTGAGCGACTTCTCCACCGCTTCCACCTGTTCCTAGTGTAAAGTCTCGGTATGCTTCACAATCAGAAACAGAGAATAATCTTTCGTAAACTACTGCGTGTTGATAGGTTCCGTTTTGCCAATCTTGAGTTTTTGTTGCTCCACCAATACCTGTGTATTGGCTTGCTCCGTATTCGTCTTGTCCTACTTCGTTCCAAGTGATAGAACTACAATTAAGGCTTACTCCTAGTTGTTGGTTTGTGTCGTCCCATACAACCATATAAAGGTTCCATTTGTCTTGTAAGTCTGCGTGTGAGCCAAAGTCTATACTATGCCAATTTCCACCAGAATCTCTCATTTGACCTTCTATATTATTGCTTCCGTCATGTATTACTTTCATTTGGTCGTTTGCTCCGAAAAGCGTTTTCCAACTCCCAGAATCTTCGTGTGGTTTAGCCCAAATAAGCATACTTTTATTGTAATTTTCTCTTAATAAAGCTGTGCTTCCGCTTCCACCGTCTGATTCTAAAGCTTGGTCTGTATTGTGTGTTCCCACACAATTTTTGTTATCTACACAATCAGAACCGGAATGAAAAGTTATTTGACCAGAGTTGCTAGTGAAAGCGTTTGTGTAGGTTCCTTGTCCGTCGTCGTCGAAAGTGGTTCCGCTTGATTCGTTCAATGGAAAGTATGCTCTAAGATTTGCTGTTGAAAGCGAACTACTACCAGAGGGTTGAGTCTCGTTCATAATCACAAACGACGCAACGCCGTTCTCGTCAACTCTGACCTGCCACTCATTCTCTTTCCCTGCGAGGGCTTCATACGTTCCCGAATCAGGGAGCGTGTCAAGATAAAAGAACATTGAACCGCTCAAATTATTGTCTGCGAGGTCGAAGTCTGCGTCGTCACTTAGGTTGACGTAGTCGTTCGTTCCGTCAAGAGTGAGACTGCCGTCTTTGATTCCTGCGTCGTTCCAATTAGCACCTGACAGGGTTCCGTTGTTCCCGTTGGTTGAGTAGTCGATTGCGTAAGGAGAAACGCTCAAGTCCCAAGGCATATTTATGCTATGAAAACTTATTCCGCCTATTCGCCAATCACCAATGATTCGGTCGAGCAAAGTTCCAATCCAAGACAATATTAAATCCTCAGTAGATTGTCGTCGCCCTTTGTCTGATTTGATTTTCGCACTCGTCAAGTCGAATGATTCACCGGTTCCACCGGTTGATTGTATGATGTATTCTGAACCATGCTTTTCGGTGTTCATGGTGAACGTCAAGACGTCACCAACTTGTGAGGAACTGATTTCCACGCCGTCTTTAGTGACTGAAAGGTTTGTTCTGTTTGCGAGTTCTCTCAAGTCAAGGTTTATCGTGACTGCTTCTGCCACGTCTATTTGACCAAGGTTTGAAATCTGCCAAGAGTTCGCAAACATGGTGACGTTGTCGGTGTTCCATTCCCATTTTGCGGTGATAGGTTTACTTGCGTCAATCGCTGTGTAGGTTCCTGCGAAGTATCGCTCCATAGCGGTGAAGTTGCTACTTGCGTAAGTATCCTCAGAAGCCCATTTTGCGAGATACCACCCGTCACTCGTCACGCCGTCAAGGTTCAAGCCGTCGCTCTCGCTCGTATCGAAAAGAATGTCAAGTGTTTGGAGCGGTGTCGTGATGTTGACTCCCTCGTCACCATAACTTTGAAAGTTGTCGTGAGTGTATCCTGACCAATCAGTCCCGTTTATCCAAGAGTGTTGAACAATAAGACTTATGTTCGTCGTGGCGTTGTTGTATAATTCGTTGCTTTGATAGTAAAAATTAAGTGTTGGTGAGCCGGTCTTTTGATTGGACGCTTGTTCTCCGGTGCTACGACTACGACTATAAATAGGTGTGTCGTTGTAAATCGCTTGTATCTTGTAGCGGTAATCGGTGCCGACTCTGTTCATAACGAGCATATTGTCGCTCGTGTTCGTGGTGAACTCGCTTTGTGAATTGATAAAGTTTTCTTCCCAATAACGCTCTGCGTCCATTCGGGTTCTATCCCATGTAAGGAATGAATCTCCAAGGAATATGACTGCTCTTTTTGGTGCTTCGGTGGTTCCCTCATAAGGCTTGTAACCCCATGCTGAACCAAACTCTGCCTTTGGAATACTGAACGTGTTAAGAGTTCGTCCTCGGTAGTTTTCAGGCATGAATCGCATATCGGGATAGTCGTCCATAGTATCAATAGAACAATCGTTTCGTCCATAATATTGGTAGTATTTTGCGTCGAAACAATCAGTCCAATAGTCACCGCCGGAGTAGTTCCCGTCAATAAAGTTGAATGTGTTTCCGAATTTCTCGCTACGTCCTACGTCCTCGCTTGGAACTTGAACGCCCTCAATGAAAGGTTCTCCATAAACGTGAGCATACAACATAAGACCTTGAGCGTGTGGGTGTCCTGCTCCGACTTCTTCTCCACCCTCGAAGATAAGCGTTGCTGACCCTCGCTTGTAGTCCCAATTACCATATCGCCATTCTGCTCGGTCGAAACTATATGCGTTTTGAGAGTAAAAATTGTCTTGAAGTTCTGTCGTGGTTAGGCTTGTAAGGTTTGCTATTGGCGGATAGTAGAATAAATCCATGGTCGGTTGAGTTGCCATGCTGTTGCCTTGATTGTCTTTTGCGATACGTCTTATCGTAGCACTTGCTCTTTGATACATTGGGTCGTCACATTGAGACGCAAGATAAGAAACAAGACTCCACCCTGAAACGCCGTTTTCTCCTAAATTATAGTAAGCGTTTGAATCACCGAACGGGAACCAACGAGTATAAATGCTTTGGTCACTTCTCAGAGTGTCTCCTCGATAGTTGAAATCTTGTAGTTCCCAAAGTGGCTCTACTGCTCGTCCACAAACTTCGTTATTGTAAGTTTCTGCGACGTCGTCAAGTCCCATGTTTTTGACTGCGTTCATAAAGTCTACTGTGTTGAAAAGTCCGTATCCTGCGTAGAGGATACCCTCTCCTACGACGTTGTCCTTGTCATTCTTTCCACTACCGATATATCTTCTTGTTCGGTCAATCCAAGGGTCTATGGTTTCGGTGTATCCTTGTTTATCAGAATACTGCCATATCACGTTTGGATTGTCAGGATTCAATCCCAAGGCTCCAATACAAGGAGTCCCAAGTCCTGCTCCGAACCCTTTTCCGTTGCCCGGCTGAGCGTTGTTGTTGTCTTGGTCAGGTCGGACGTTGGTCTTTCCAAATATGTCGGTGCAGACGTTGCTCATTCCTGCTCCGAACCGGTCGAAGTCTGTTTTGTTGAGGTATCTTGCGACTAAGTCGAAAGCCTCAACCATACGACTGACTCCATGAGTGAGTTGAACAGAACCGGTTTCCCAATCGTCAACGTCTACGAACCAATGTTCTAAATGGTCGAGACAATATTGTTGAGCGGAGTTTGCGTTCGTCCAATTATTGATAAAAGCGTTCACACAATTTTCGAGTCCTTTACCACCTCGAATGTCTGCGTCCTCGGCTGTCCAACTTGGGTTTACAGGGTCAGAGACGAAACTCCGGTGCCAATTCCAAGCGGTGTATGCGATGTTGTCAGGCATAGAGGAGTTTTCCCAAATAGGCTTTAAAGTGTCCTCGTAGTATTCATAGTTTGGAATAACTAATCGAGGAAAACTTTTTTGAACGAGATAAAAGGGTTGTTCGTTGTCAGTCTCTCGACCTGAATAAAGGGTTTCGTCTATCTCGTCGAAAGCGTCAATGTTGAAATGTCCATGAATCGTTGATTCAGGATATTTTGTGATGTTACAAGTCACCGGCATGGTTTCTCTTGCGTCTAGTTGTATTCTTTGATTACAAATTGTTGAGTTGAGCGTGAGGGTTGTTCCGTTCGTGTATTCTACTTTGTCAATGGTGAATGTCACATTGAAATCGGTTGAGTTCTCGGTGATTCCCTCGTTGCTCACGTTTATAGTGTAAGGTATCGTTCCGGTCGTGTTAAGACCAATAACTGAACCTGAGAAATCGTATAATACGCTTGTGTCAGGGATTGAGTCTGAGAGTGCGAGTAGGTTAAGGTCGGGTGGTGTTCCTTGTGCTTTGAGTCTGTATTCGGCGATTACTTCGTCGTTTGTGAAGTTTCCTCTGTTGTAGCAAAATAGTTCGTCGATGTATCCATGTAAGTCTATGTTGTAGTCTCCATAAGCGAGTCTGAACGTGTAGTTGTCAGCCCAAGTGATGTTTCCTGCTCCGGTGTCGGTGTAGTCTTGAACGAGGTTGTCGTTTCTCCACATTTTGAATCGTTCTGTTTGGTCGTCGTATTGAGAATGAATCCAACTCCAATATCCGGTGGTGTCTGAGTTACTTTCTCCTGTTGCTCCGCCTGTGGTTCCGTTGGTGGTGTCCCAATTAGTTTCTACGCCGTAGTCTCCTTGCTGTGTGTGTTGGTTGTCAGAGTCAGAGGTTCCCGCCCAATAATAATATTGAGAGTTTGCTCCTGTTGGTTCTGTTGTGTGATACACCCAAAAGTTACAAGCAAGACCGGTCATGTCGTCGTCTATGGAATCGTTCAAGTCGTAGAGAACGCCGTCACCGCTTAGTCCTGAGAAGTTTAATGCTCCATACCACTTGGCTATTTCTCGGTCGTTTATCTGACTTGGATTGCCGAGAACGCTTGTGTTTAAGTTGTGGTATTGCGAATAATCATAATAAGGAGTTTCGCTGTTGTCTCCGGCGATTGCCATAAATAAGGCGTTGTCGTCCATGGAGCCGGTTCCTTTGAACTCTAGGCTGACAGCCTGAACCATGAATGGCAAGACTAAGAGACATAAGAATAATGCTAAGAAAAACTTATTTTTCATGGAGTTTCCCCTCTTTGGCTTTGTTGTGTTGACCGAGCAATATGTCAATGAACACAGCGATTCCCATTTCTTGACCTGTTGGCATTTTAAAACCGACTGCGATAGGAATGGCAATCATAAGAGTGCGGACGCTACTTTTGATAAGTTTATCTACCTCGTAAGGTTGAATACATTTCCAAAATTTCAACCCCATTTTCGTGTAGTCGTAATCTTTCATACTTGCGTTTATCCACCCCGCCAAGTTCTTGAGAAGTGGAGCCGATAAAACTATTGCTATGTCTTGCCATGCCATTCTTTAATCACCCTGTTTTTAATCGCTAATCACACGAAAGTTGAAATAAACGTCCTGTGCGGTTTTTGATTCGTAACGGAGCCAAAGGTTCCCTGTGAAACTTGACTCTGCGTTGAGTAGTATGTAGGATTGAGCGGACACCTAAAACCCGCCGAGTTTTGTTCCACCACTTGCGGGGTTGCCGTCGTAGACGTCAACGTAGGCGGTATCGTCCAATACCGGAAAGTAGGCGTAGACTTCACGAACAACTCTGTTCGTTCCCAAACCTGTGAGACTGATTTCGTAGTCTTGAACTCCTGAACCGGTGTCGGTGTCTGAGTCTCTACCAATCAATTCGTTTGGATACTTAGTGTTGACCGGTGAAGAATCTAGTCGTCCCTCTGAGTCACTCTTGACACGTCGGAAACTTGTTCCGTCACTTGCTCCTTGTGGTAGAATCTTGCTTGTCCCGATTGCGGTTCCTGCGGTTGTCTCGACGTTCTCAAGGGCTGTCAATGAGCCGGTGAGTGATACGACGTTGCTTGTGGTTCCGCTCCCTGCGTCGGTAGCCACGATTATGGCTCCGCCGGTGCTTTCTTCTTCGAGGAAATCGTCTGTCGCAATATAAAATACTACTTCGACGTCGACATTACTTGCTCCGTCGTTTTTCATAAGTAGACCTACTTGTCCGCCACGAGTGATTGGTAGCGGGACGCTATAAATCATTGGTTGAGCGGTGCTTCCCTCTTGGTCTGTTCGATTAGGGAACTTTCTGTTTCCTACGAGTAAGTTGTAGGTCATGTTGTCCGCCCAAGAGTAGCCGTATCCTTTGAGGAATACGTTTCTATCACTTGGAATATTGATAAGGACTGAACCGGTTGTTCCTGCGTTTATTGTCACCGACTTAGTGATTTTTTGTTCGATTAAATTTGCGTTTGGATTGTTTATCACGTTTGTTTCACCCTTGTTTTATCTTTTGAAAATTCTCCTTACTCTTGAACTAATCCTATTCACAAAACTTTTTGGTTTTGGTTTTGGTTTGCTCACCTTTTTAGGTGGTGAGTATCTGCTGTATGATTTCGGAGCCGAATAAGTTTTCGGTCTTGCGTAACTCATAAAACTTTTTGGTTTACTTGACCGGCTTTGAGCCACGCTTTTGGAAACGCTTTGTCTTGCCACGTTGTCAGAGTATCCACCGCTTTTTTGTTTTGTGAATCGAGTCGTGTTTATCTTACTGCTTGAACTTCTGCTTGAACTTCTGCTTGAACTTCTATGACTTGAACTTCTATGACGTGAACTTCTATGACTTGAACCACTACTGCTTGGAGCAACGCTCACGCCTGAAAGCGAACTCATGCTTGATTGTAAAGGAGCGTTATTTTTATGACCGCTTGACGAACTACGTCTCTTTGACGAACTACTCACACGATTGATAGTTGACGGACTCATTAAAAGAGTAGGTGGTTCTGAATAAGCGACCTGTTCTTTCACGTCGTCTTTTTCCTCGTCAGGTCTAAACCACCAATTATATGGAGCATACACTATTTGCTCACCAAGGATTTGACCACCGACACCAACGGCTACCGGAACGGCTGAACCAACGCCGGTAAGTGCGAGAGGACTTGTCAATCCTGCTCCAATACCACCGAGTAAGTCTCCGAGGACGTTTCCGCCAACGGCTACGCCTACGGGGTATTTTTGACCGCCCAAGGCTCCGGTGCTATCAAGAGCGACACCTGCTCCAAGACCAACGAAAGGAATTGCTTTCGAGCCTTGCTTGGCAACGTATTTCGCACCTTGTTTAAAGATTCCCTCTCCTGCTTCGGTCGCCACTTCTTTGACGAGTGGTTTTGCGATTGCGTCAGAGTTCTTAAAAATATTTTCTCCAATCTTTGTAACGGGCGACGGAATCATGGTCGCACCTGCTAAAGTAACATCTCCAAGTAAAGTAAACGGACTTACGCTTTGATTTCCTACGGGTGCTATTGATTGTAATTAATTAGGGTCAACACTCATAAGTTGTTCAGACTGATAAAAATTGTTGAAAGGATTGTCTTTCTTTGCTTCTCGGTCTGCGACTCCTTGAGGAGTAAGGCTTTGCCCTTTAATGACGTCAGTTCCACCGACTACTTTTCCGTCTTTGAGAAAAATCTCTCCCCATGCGGTTGACATTCCGCTATCAGCAAGACCTGAATCGAACATGATGTTTCGGTTTATGGTTGCTAAGTCTTGAAATGTAGGGACTGCTTGAGTGATTGCGTCAGGAACGAATTGTTGTTCAGGAGTCACAGGATTTTGGTCATAATTCTGAACATAAACAGGTTTTTCGTCTGCTAATGCTCCGCCACCCATGGCGTCACTTCCACCGATTGAACCCACTCCACCGGCTCGGTCGAATATTCCGCTTTTGCCAAGGAGAGACACTCCAATGAGTCCGGCTCCACCTAACAATAAGATTTTTCCTGTCGTTCCGATTGTAGGAGATTTCATTTTCATTTCTTACCTGTTTTCTTTGATAAATTATTTGCGAGAATTAAGGCTCCGACTATTCCACCACCCACGAGAGCGATACTAAGCCATGGAGAACCGGACTGAGGTTGTGTGTCTCCGGTGACTTTTCCACCACCGAACTTGTCCTCATAAATATTTCTTAGGTCGGGAGTGTCTGCTAGACCCTCAGTTTTTAAGAAACTGAGATAATCTTTTTCAGCGTTGAGTTGGTCTTTGTTAAGATTTAAGGCTCGTTCTTTTTGGTCAAGAATAGAGTCGATATTTTCTTTTGGAGTGGTTAATCCAAAAAGACCTCTCATGTCTTGCGTCCAATCAAAACCGACCTTTGCGATTCCTGTTGCTCCGGCGACGACTGCTGTCCCGCCTAGGGCTTTGGTTGCGAACTTTGTCGGGAACGCTTTTGCGATTGTTTTTCTCACGCCTTTGTTTTCTGCGACTGACGCTGTGGCTGAACTGCCGAGTTTAACAATTTTAGAACCTGATTTTCTGAACCTCTTGGCGATTGCTCCTGCTGACTCGCCTAATGCTCCAAATATTTTGCTTAATGCCATAGTAGTATCACCTGTTATTTCATGTTTTTAATCTGACTATTTAATCCAATGGCATAAAGACTATAAAAATCTTTCTACGAAATGAGGAGAAATAGAGAAGAAAAAGAAAAAGTGCGTCCGGAGACGCTTAAACGAGGAAACCTAAATTTCTTCGTAGAACTGAGTTGCTTCAATAATGAAGTCAGAGACTCCTTGGTCAAGTGAAACCCCGAGAGATTTAACTTGAACAACTAATTTCTGAGAAGCGTTCAATGTCACAGGGACACGAAGTTCAGGTCTTTGGAGTTTGTCCCCAATATCCTTGAATATTGAGTTCACACCAAGCCATACTTCTCTTTGCTCAGTTCTGTTGCTGTTTGCTTTCAAGATTCGAGTTTGACCTGCGGTAATCTTGGTTGTTGCGTCTGTTGCGTAGTAGAAGCCGTAAAAGTAATTGAAAGGTTCAATTCTTACTGCTTGTCCTAGTGGAACAGCATAAACGAGAATATCCGTAAATACGCTCACGTCTGCTAAGTCCGCAGATAGGAAAGTGCTTCCGTCTGTGCTTTTGGTAATTGTGAAAGGGGATTTCACAAGACCTGTGTCTTTATCGACCATTTCTTTTGACATGATTTTTCACCTGTTTGGTTTTTTTGTTTTTGTTCTTCGACCTAAGCCATTGCTGTATTAGTATCGACGCCGGAGTTTCCTTGTGCCTGAGCAGTTGGGACTCCCGTTGCTGTGGTAATCAATCCGCTTACGATAGCCGGTAACTTGACTTTACTCGCAATCAAGACGTCCATAAGGACTGAACCTGCCGTATAGACGGCGGAACCTGCGGTTGCGTAGCCAAGAATATCTTTTGCCATGGCGTTCGGAATGTTTTTGTGTCCTGCGTATAACACAATAGTTGTCACTCCACTTGCTAGAGTTCGGGAACTCACAAATGGAATAGGCGACTTTATACGACTTGCGTAAGCACCCACCAAACCGGACAAAGCAAGACCTAGGGACATTTTCATACCCTTTCCTGCTAATCCTTGTATGGTGCTAACGTCAGGGACAAGATTATTTACAATTTTGTTTTCTGACATGGTTTTTTCACCTTTTGTTTGTTTTTTATCGTTTGTCTGACGTTTCCCTTTGTAGAGTTTGCCGACATACTGATTATATAATCCCTTGTTCTCGTTTAATAAGTTTTTCGGTGCGTTTCCGCTATGTTCTGTTTCTGACAGGCGGATTTTAACGATTTCACCCTCTTTGAATCCAAGGATAAAGAACTCTCCGATTTCTAATTTTTTAATTTTTTCAATGTCTCCTTTGTTGCTGAGGTAGCCCTCTACTGCTTGGCAGTCAGCCTTTGAATAAAGGTTTCCTATAAAGACGTTGTTTGCTTGTGAGAGAATCGTCTTGTCGATTCTTGCGACTCTTTGCGATACCCCGATGAATCCTGTTCCGTCGCTTCTGTCCTCTTGGCACATTCCACGAATGACGTCTTTTGACGAGGTTCCTTGTCCCTCGGGTGCGAACTTGTGAAGTTCGTCGATTATGATTGTTTTGATTCCACGACGAGCGTATTTCCTGTATTGAACGAGGAACTCGTGGACGAAATCATTTTGTCTGTTGGGTGTCATTCCCTTAACGCTTATCACGACGTTGGGGTTTGTAACGGCTACGAGTTGACCATACGCTTTGACATTGGTCACTTTGGTTGCGTCCACATAATCAAAATTTGGTAGGTTCTTGTAAGCGTCTTGAGGGTCTATGATTACGAACGTATGATTTTTCTTGAGTCCTTCCTCTACCATGACTCGGACTGCGTAGGATTTCCCACCGCCCGACTTGGCAATCACAACGGATTTTTCTCCGAAGAATTTGGGTTCAAGTTCTGTGTTCGGTGCTATCATTCGATTGTCTCCTCGACTTTCTTTTGTATGGGTTCAACTATCATTGGTGAAAGAACGTAATGGTAGGCTAGAGCCATGATTCCACCGACGATAAAGATTTTTATTGCTTGGTTTTTAGACATTTTCATCGACCTTTTTTCCTGCGAAATATAAGAGAGCAGACAAGCCTACACCCAAGCCAAGAAGCAGTATCGGTGAGGTTTTGGACAACAAGTTTGAACTAGGTTCGGCGTTGTCGCTCGTTGAATGTGCTTTCTCAACCGGTTTCGGGTTGACTATTGAACCGAACATTTCTGTTCCGGTTTTTATGTTCATAGTGTTTACAACTCCGGAATCTTTTTCAGGCTTGGCGGGTTCAGGTTCACAAGTGGAACGTGACTGCTCTTGTTCTTTAAGGCTTCGTTGAGTTGGTCATTGATTTTTGTTTGTTTTTCAACCACTTGTAGCAAGTCCATAAACGCTTTGCGTTCTGTTGCTGACGGCTTGAAGTATTGGTCTGCGACCTTGACTCCATGTTTTTCTAGTGCTTTAATTATTTGTTCTTTGTCCATGAGTATCACTCCTTTGGTTTCTCGAAACGCTGTTGTGCTTCGGATTCTGTGAGCGTCGGCTCATTCTTGAGCAAACCCCTATAAAATGTTTCAAACTCCATTTACGTCGACCCCCTTTGCTTTTGGTGGATTGTCTGCGAGTTTCTCAACCTCAGACTTTGGTTCTTTGGTTTTCTCCTCTGCTTGTCTCGTTGGACTCTTGGCTTCTTTAAAGTTTGTGATAAAGTCAATAATCTTTTCGATACGACCTAGGAGCATGACAACCGCTTCGCTTGGGTCTTTGCCTTGTGCGTAGTGAGTCACATAATCTTTCGTCTTGCTGACTGACTCTTTTATCCGGTAGCCTATCATGTAAGCGAGAACTGAGCCGGTGAAGTCTGCCACTATTTCTTGGTCTGCGTGTTGACCACCTTTCAAACCTTTGCCTGTCTTTTGAATCATAATGTAGTCGTCGACTGCGTGAGCGAGTTCGTGAAAGAACGTGTTTTGCTCAGGCGTTGACAAAGTTATGACTTTGTAGGTCGGGTTGTATGACCCGTAGGCTTGACCATTGAAAGAGGTCGGTATCACTTTGATTCCGAGGAATTTTGCGACCGGCATATAAGGGAGTTGTGGGAGTTTCAATTCTTTGTTCACGATTGGTTTTCCGGTCGTGTCCTCATTTCTGAAAACAGGTATTCCTTTGAATCCATAAATATATTGGAACTGCTCGGTCGAAACGTCTTTGCCTTTGGCTTCTTCGCCTTTGACGTAGACTTTCTTTCCGTCGACCATTTTGTATTTCTTGAATCCTTTTCTGAACATTGGAGCAAGAATGTAGGACGCATGACTGCCTTTATTGATTCGTCGTTGCTTTTCTTTCCATTGATTGAAACCTCGATAGTCTGCTTTCTCGAACGCTTCTGCGATGTGTTTTCCGAGGAACTCTCCTCGCTTCTTTGCGGTGTCGAGTTTCTTGTAGGCTTCTTTGTGAGTTTGAATAATCCAATCGACCGCACAAATAAGTTTATTTGAGATACTCCACGCACTCATTGGTTTTCCGACTTTTGGAAACACCGCTCTAGTCAATGCTTGAGGTAAGTCTGAGGAGTTGAACAACTCAAGAACTCCGGCGACTGCTTTCTTTATCCGCTCCGGTGTTTTGTCTGCCATTTTCAGAACTTCCAATTCTCCTTTTTGTAGGACGAATTATGTTCTTTTTTCGTCATGTATTTTTTCTGTTTCTTTCGTAGGTCAGCCATGAATTTCTTTGCTTCGGGACTGCCTTTGACAAGTTTCTTGACTATTTTCACAGGTGCCGAAATCACTTCTTTTGTTGCTTGTTCAACTGCTTTAATCGGTTTCTTTTTACCGAATAGAATTTTGTATCCTGCGTAGAGCATGATACCCCCTGCGACTAATCCGAGAATCTTTTTGCCTTTTTCAACTGCCATTAATATCACCTAGTTTAATCTGACTATTTAATCCAATGGCATAAAGACTATAAAAATCTTTCTAAGATTTCGGTTTAATCTTGTCTTGGAGTTGCGTCCATGCCTTTTTTAAGTGAGTGGTCTTTTTCAACTTCTTAACGAGTTTCATTTTGTCAGGACAGCCACCCTCAAGAATGGTGAATACTTGGTCAGCGTCCAACGTCACAATCATGTCTCGGTATTGAATAGGTAAGAATCCGAGGAACTTGTAGGCTTCTTTGAACGGCTCGTCTTGTCCTAATTTCTTGGTGAGTTGCTCGTCTGTTTGTCCGTTAATCCAACCGACTACGAGTTCAACTGCTTTCTCGTTGTCTTTCCTTAATTCGTTTATGATTGCGTCTTTTTGTTCTTGGATCACTTCGTCCACCTGTTCGGGTTCTTTTGATTCTTTCTCTTTGTCTGCCATTGCTTGGAGCCTTGGGTCGTGTGGTCTTTGGTCGTTTGGTATTCCTTTTTGTTCAGGTTCTACCGGTTTGAGGTCTGCGGTTGCTTCTCTGTTCAACTGCTCCATGGTGAGTTTTTGTTGTGGTGCGGGTAGTCCTTGTCTTTGTTGTTGTCTTGCTTCTCGTTGGTAGTTCTCAGCCATTGGTTGCGGTGCTTGTGTCACCGGTTGACCGCTTCGATAGGCTAGGTATGCGTCTCTTTGAGCGACCCAAGCGGGGTCGTCTAGGTATTGGACTGCTTTCGGGGTGCCGTAGTGAATCGGTGGTTGCGGTGGTGCTTGTGCTTGTTGTGGTTGTCTTGCTTGGCTGTCCGCCATTCCTTGAGCGAACTTTTGAATCAATCCAACGACCATGGGAGCGTGTTCCAAGACTTTCTCAATCATGCCGAACGTCTTGTCTCCTTTCTCTGCTTGTTTGCTGACGAGTTCTTTTCCTATTTCCATAAGTTCTTTTGGCATGGCTTCGGTTCCTTGGGCGGGGTCGAACTGCTCAGGTTCTTGTTCCGGTTCAGAATTTGTTTGTCCGGTGGCTGACTTCTTGGCGTGGTATCGGTCTTTCATGTATTGCTTCATGTAAGCGTTGTATTCTTCTTTGTTTTTTCTTGGCATATTGGTTCACCTAATTTTAATCTATTCTTAATCTACTATATAAACTTTTCGAGAAATAAGGCTTTAATTTCATTAATCTATCATTAATCTTTAATATAATTTTTCGAGAAATATTTTTTAATCTTTAATCTTGAGAGGTAGCCACGCTTTAATCTTTTTGTCGAAAATGATTCTTTTATCTGCTTGTAGGTATTTGCTTAATCGATTACAAGAAGTTGAGACGTTGGGGAACTCATGTCTGACTATCTCATGGACTTGGATTGTCTTTAAAGGGTCGGGTGATTGCTTGACAATTTCTTGAGAGCGAATCTTGAGCATAGAGCGAGTTTTAATTCCCATACTTAACCCAATAGTGGATTCTTTATATAAATCTTTTCTTAATCTACCTCTATGAAAGGAACGCTCCACCCGTTCTCAAGGATAGTTCGTTTCTTGTCAGGCTCATATTTTGGGTGTGACACCTGTATGATTTCAGAGTTCCAACGCAGACCTCGCTTGTAAGACTCCTTAAAGCGACACAGACGTTTCTTCTTGACTTCCAAGGGTAAAGGCTCGTCGTGATACAAATGTCTGAGGATTGCTTCGTCAAAGCCTTTGTCGTTGACCTTGATTCCAAGACCATGAACAGCCTTTTTCACAATCCACTTGACCGGTCGCTCGGAGAGTTGAGCAAACTCATTCAAGACAGGGTCATAAAGACGTCTTGCGTAGTCGTCAACAAGCCAATACGTCCGCAGACGCATGAGCAACGCCGTTGAGCAAGTGACCTCGCACTCAAGACTTGAACCAACGCTCTCGAGTTCCTCAAGAGCCTTACAACGAACGAGCGGGTGGTCAATGAGCATGGAATCGGTGACGCACATATACGGCTTGTTGTAGTGGTTGAGTTCTGCCATGATTGCCCGACTCTTTCCAAGGATAAGACAAGCCCATTCAGGAGAGAAACCGCTCCCTAGGTGAATCTGTGTGAATTTGTTTTTGAGTTTGTTCAGTTCAGGGTCGACAATCCCGTTGAGTTCGTCGAGTCCCATTCCATACGCTCGGCTGACCTCGACCATGTCGGTGACTTGCTTTCGTTGAACAAATTTTCCTATGAGTGAGTTCATCATAAGTTTAACGAATTGGTAGTTGAACGGGTCTTTCTTCTTGTCAATGCTGTTTTTCTTCTCGGTGAAGTGTTTAAAGAATCCAACGAGGTCGTGGTGAATCTCGTCGTAGGTAGGAATGAATCCGTATCCTTGAATGATTTTGATTTCTGCTCCTTGGAGTTTAGCAACTCTCATTTCTGCTATGGTGGCGTGGCTTATTCCTTGCTTTGGAAAGTTGAGGTAGCCGTTCCCATACACAGGGAGCGAGGGGTATCCTACGCCGTCAGGGAATTTAAATTCCATGGTGGCGAAACCCTCGTATCGTTCCCAATCCTTGACGCTCCGGTCTAGGAACACCCACTTAGTATTGAGGTTTGGGAGCGGTTGAAGTTTGGCAGAGTTGGGGTAGAGCGAAGCGACGTCCCATTGCGTCAATTCTCTACCCCGAATCGTGCCGTAGAAAAAGTTTTCGTTGTGTCCACCCCAATAGGATTTAAGGGCTTGTATTCTGATTCTCCAATTATCTGTATAGACTTTTTTCTTGCGTCCTTTCTCCTTGCCAATCTCAACGAACCGACAAGACGGGAATGTCATAAACTTTTTACGCATGATAGCAAGAGCCAAGGCAGGAGCGGTCGGGTATTCGATAGGGCTTGTTTCGTAAGGGTCGGCGACTTCGCTTAATTCTTGAAATGCTTTGAGAGTGATTTCTGCGTCCCTGTTGGCGTATTTCTCGTATTCTTTCGGGTGGTCTTTTAAGAATATGTCCATGTTCTCTTTGTAGTATTGGTCGACCTCTATTTTTGGGAATCCGAGAATCTCTCCTATCCGAGCAAGGCTTGTTTTAAAGAAAGCGAACAGGTCAAGAACTTTGAGTTGAATCCCTTTGACCGGATAGAGACTGCCTATGTAAGTGTTCGACACTTCCATGATTTTGGTTTTCTTGTTCTCGACTAGGTTCTTGTGGTCAAAGTCGGTGATTCTGCTTATATCTGCTTGGCTGAAATGAGCGATTAAATAATACGTCTTAGCCCTTTTTAATCCGTATTTCTTGTTAATCTTTTTAATCGCTTCGTAGAGGTCTGACGAACTGATTTTCTCTTTCATACAATAGAAAATCTCGCTCGTCTCCTCACCGCAATAGTCAAAAGACAGGCTGAACGATAAGATTTGTTTGTCGGTGTATTCTGTATCGTAGCCAAAGATTCGCTTTTTGGTCTGAGACTTTTTCTTGCTTGATAAAGGGAACAATACTGCGTTTCGACTCAACGATTCAATCTTCTTGATTTCGTCAAGTCTCACTCGTTAGTCACCCCGACGACCGGTTTTTCTAAGTGCTTACACACTACTCGGACGTCCATATAGGGACGAACTCTTTTGTTCTTGAGTGCGTCCTGACAGAAAGCAATATCTTCACCTTGAACGTAGTTCTCGGTTTCTGTGTATCTGAATGGAATGTCGAAAAGGCTTTTGTTCATGAGGACGCAACCGAACCCTACTCCTGAGAGTTGAATCGGTTTGTTTGCTCGTCTTTTCTCGACATGGTCTTTAAGTTCTTTGAGAATCATTCCTCTTGCTCTGTTGTTTCGTTCGTCGACCCAACGAGTCGCTACTATTTGGGATTGGTCGCTCTTGTGAGCATACCACCCGCTCATTAAGGGTTTGTTGTGTGAGGATAAGGTTTCTATGACGTCACGCACTACCGGAATGGTGTCCATGTCAAGCCACAGAATTGCGTCGTAGTCCCATTTCTTTGCGTAGTCGACTATCATTTGCCTTGCTTTGGTAAGTCTCGCATACAGGCTTTTATCGTGGCTTTCTGAGTCAATCACCATGAGTTTCTCGTTTTGTTGTTGTAGGTGTTCAATGTATCCGTCGGGATACTCACCATTCACGCATAGCAAAGCGGTGAAATCTTTGTGCGTGTTCTGTTTGTAGACCCACCAAAGCCAATGCTCAAGAGGGTAGTCGTAGTTGTATGCTGTGGGACAGCCTATTAAAATTTTCATGGGATTACCTCGTTTTTCAATATTTTGGTCGGGTCTTGCCTATGTCTTTTTGAGACACGACGAAACCCTGAAACTCCATTCTCGTGACTTTGTTTCCGAACGCTTCGGTCATGTTGAAAATTGCCACGTCATAGAGTCGTTGCCATTTGTCCAAAATGGTCGCTTCTTTGCTTGTTCCTTTTCTTGCTTTGTGGAGTAGTATTTTGGTGTCACTTGCTCCTTTGTCTATCTCACCGGCGAAAGGTGTGTATGGTAGGACGTAGCCGTATTCGTCAATGAAGTAGCCGTCGTAGTTTTCTTTTCCTATGTGCGTCTCGTCAAGTTCAACCCAAAACAACGCCCACACTCGAACGCTGTCTTGACGCTTGAGTGTTCTCAAGATTTTTCGGTATCGGTAGACGTCGATGTATCGCCACTTAAACCCGTTCGGGTCGTTGTGTTCGTGTAGGTCTTTTTTCTCGACCCAATACTCTCGAAAGTAGGGTCGGGTCTTGTCGGTTGCTTCTTTGTTTGCTTTCCTGACCCTTGCTTCTTTTCCTCGTCGTTCGATTGTCGCTTTTGCTTTGTCGGTCTTGTAGTATTTGAGTTTTTCAAAGACCTTTCTCGGACTCACTTTCTTTATGCTTTTTGGAGCGTCGAGTTTTGATAGTTCTTTGACGAGTTTCTTGGCTTTTTTCCACCGGTTGAGTTGTCCTAGAGAACGCTTTGATAGTTTGGACTTGTTGATTTCTTCGGTCACTCGGCGAATAACCTCACGACCTTTTGATTTGCTGAAAACTTTTTTATCGTGGGTTATTTTTACCATACCAATCACCTTGGATTCTAGTCCTTATTAAATTTTTGTTTCGCTTCGAGCAGGACTGCGAGTTTCTCGATTTCTGCTTTTTCGTCGTGTGCTGTTTGTTCTTCTTGTGCGTGTTTCATGGTCTTTTTGTGTATGACCATGAGCGTCTCGATGTCCTGTTCGTTTGGTAGGCAACTCATTACTGCGTGGAACTTGTAGGATATTTCTTCGTTGAGACTCACAAGGTAAACAAGGTCGTTGAGTAGGTCTACATAATCGACCGCAATCTCTCGCAGTTCGATTCCGTCTTTCGCCCATTCAATCATTTTGTCTTTGACTTGTTTCCTGATTTTTTCTAGGTCGTTGTTGTTGCTTTTCATTCTACTTTTTCCTCTTTTATCGTGTTGCTGTGAATCTGCTCAATGAGTGTTCTCATGCTGTCGATTTGGTTCACGATTGCGTTCATTTGTCGAACGTAACTTTGTAGGTCGTGGTCTAGTTGTAGCGTTATTGTGTGCTTGATTTTCTCAACGTGTTTGATGTATTCGTCGTTGAAAAATCTTTTGAGGTTGTCTTTGTTTTCGGTTGTGTGTTCTTCGCTCATGGTCGTTCACCATTTTGTATTGGGCTTGTGATACTTCCGTCTCCCTCTACGTTCCAAACGACCTCGTCTGTCTTGTAGATAAGACCAAACGCTTTGACGTGTTCTTTGACTTGACCGAGTCTTTCGATGTTGACTTTGTGTTCGTGTTTCTTTCCTTTGTCGGTTATTGTCAGTTTCATTTTGGCACCATTTGTTCTTTGACTCTCAAGATTTCTGCGTTGAGTTCTTGACTTGCTTCGTTGAATAAGTCTGCGATTACTACGTCGGCACCGCAACTTATTTCTGCTGTTGCTCTGATTTCGAGACTCTCAAAATTTCCTAGGTTGAACTTTCGTCCAATCGTTACTTCTTTTATTGTTTGTTCCATTTGGTTCACCCGATTATTGTTCAATAATACCCGACGTTTTCACGCTCGAATATTCTTTGCCATACTCTCTTTTTGACTTCTTTCCACTTGAACACGAATCCAAAGAATGTGATTTCGGGTTCGTCGTATCTTTCGTAGTGTGCTATGTCAATGAAGAATACTCGTCCTTTTGGGACGTTGCTTTCTTTGTAGAATTTCTCTGCTGATTGAGTGTTCATTGGTGGCATACTCATTCCGGCGTTGGTAAGTGTTTGTTGTTTGCCTGTTTTTGTTTCGTGTCCGTATCTGATTTCCATGTTTTTCACCTGTTCGATTATTGAAAAAATAAAAATGGGCGAATCGCCCAAAAAGGTTTTTATGCTCCTCGGAAAGTGAGGAACTCTGTCTCAGAGTTTTTGCTCTGTCGGGTTTGGATTACTGCTTCTTTTCCGACAAGGTCTTTAAAGTGTTCAACACCCATGACCTTGAGGAACTTGTCCATTTTGGTGTCTGCTCCCCAACCGATTTTTCCCTCTGCGTCGGTTTGTAGACCGATTATTGCTGACGCTCTCAATTCTACGGCGTTGTCGCCGTCTCCGATAGTGTCTAGGACTTCGCCCTCGACTTTCACGTAGTAGCCATAGGCTCCTTGGTGTGTTTCTGCGGAGACAATCTTTGTCTTTTCGCCGATGTATTTACTCACGTCGATTTTTGGCAGTTCGATTTTTCCTGCCACTTCGATGTCTACTTTTGTGTCTGCTTTGTTTTCTTTGTTTTCCATTTTTGTCACGTCCGAACCTTTGGGACTCATGCGTTCCCCTTGGTTCTATTGTGTCCTTTTGGGACTATGAAACCCGATCAATACCTAGGTAGCCGAAGATATTGTCGGGCGTTTTGGTGTTGTGTTTCTGTTGCTTGGTAGCAATGAATGTTTCTAGTTTGTGAATTTGTGAGAGTAATTGTTTGCCGTTTGAATTGTATTCTTGACGGGCTAGTTCCATGAACCACTTTTTGAAATTAAGGCTTGACATAATCACTCACCTTTTTGTTGTTGGTTAAGTCAGGAGCCTTGCTCACTATGACTTTGTTTCCTACGATTTCAACGACTACTTCGTCGTCTAGTTGTAGCGGAAACGTGCTGTCTTTTACTACGTCAGCCGGAATGAGTATTCCGGTGCTGTTGCCGATTTTTTGAAATTTTGTGTTGTCTTTTTTCATGTTTGGTTCACCTGTTTGGTTCTTTGTTTGCGTCGGGTTTTTGTCCACTGACATTTTGAGCATTTGATTTTTTCCCAATTCACCCACTTGGTCGGTATGACGACCCAATCATGTTGACAGGCTTTTCGCTTGTCCATGATTATGGTTGCTTGAATGTCGGCGAGACTGCTCAATCTTCGCACCCCTCGGTCTTTTCGTGGAGTAGACCATTGAACTCGACGCCGTCAATCATTATGCGAATGAACTTGCTTGTGTTGTCGCATGGGCTTATCTCGTCGACTGAATAGTCGTCTGTCTCTGTCTCGATTTCTACTGCTCCCTCTGTGTTTGGGAATCTAAAAATAACCTGTTTGAGTCCTTTCTTTTGAGCCTGTCTGACAACGTCTGCGATTTTCACCGCAGGTCGTAGTCCGTCGGCGGATAAGTGTCCGCTCACGACTGCGTTCAAAAGTTCGTTCCAACTTGGCTCTGTATCTACTACTAGAATTTTCATTTTAAAGACCTCTTTGTGCGAGTTCTTCTTGGGCTTCGCTAGGCGAGAAGTTCTCAGACTTGACCTTTCCACTCAACACGTCACACAAGTGCCACACACTTGCGTCTTTAATGTTGTTAGGTTCAACGTCTTTGCTGTCGTTGTATTTTCCGAACATTTGGTTTATTTGTTGTGTTTCCATTTTCGATTTCTCCGGCGTTGCTCACCATGTCGGTGTTTTACGCCCTGTGTTACCTAGTGTATGATAGCAA
>Ga0114931_10003166_pt1 | contig 20879 bp, 4 predicted proteins | sample 2SBtaG_FD_89579 | JGI IMG/M metagenome (GOLD analysis project Ga0114931, IMG submission 89579) | Deep subsurface microbial communities from Kolumbo volcano to uncover new lineages of life (NeLLi) - 2SBTROV14_V59a metaG | ecosystem: Environmental > Aquatic > Marine > Volcanic | place: Kolumbo...
ACAATTAATTAAAGGCTTTGTATTTCTGACAAGCATATTGTTCGCCAGTGTTACTTTTGCCGCCCTGGAAGACATCACTATTATGGCGCTTGGTCCGTTGGATGGTCGTGCGGTGGTGAAAACGGCGCAAGGGAAGATGCAAGTCCTTAAAGTCGGCGATAATGTGCCGGGCAGCCAGGCGGTTGTTAAACAAGTGTTAACGGATAGGCTGGTCGTGGAAGCGAAGGATGAGTCTCAACCGGGAAGGAAAATAACGGTCTGGATTTATAAACCTAAGAAGCCGGGTGCTAAATCGCGCATTCAACGCCTGAATAAGACGCCCCCTGAAGAAGAGAAGTCGCCACAGCCAACGTTAATGGTACCCGTGAAATAACGGGTTAGGAACGACTGAGAAGCAATATTAAGAGAGCGATGATGATAGGCATAAACGCAGGTAAAAAATTACTGGTGGGTGTACTGGCAGCAACAATGATGCTGGTACCGGCTGCGTTTGCGCCTGTGTTCGCAGATGGTTCCGGCCCGATATCACCGTTCCCGACAACGGGCGCATTTTCTGCTTTCCATAAGGAAGATAGGGATAATATTTCCATTATTGAATTTGCCGGGGATTACAACCGTGATTTACCCAGTGGGGCAGCCAATGTTGAACCACGCGCTGTTGTCGCTAAAGAATTTTTCCGTACCCATCCGGATAATTATGATTTCATTATAGTATTTTCCACTTTTGAATTTGAAACGGCACCTGCGCGGGCCTTCCATTGGGCTATCCAGAACAAGGTGCAAGGCATTGGTCTCCCTCAATTTGATGTCAGTAATTTGTTTGGCAGTCAGAGCAAACTGCAGGGTTATGTTGACATGGCAGCGTTAACGCGCTGGAAGACTGACGCACTGGATCCTGAATTTGAAGATACCCTGTCTGTCCTGGGGCATGAAGTTCTGCATCAATGGGCTTCCTTTGTCAAATTCAAGAATCCGGATGGGACGTTAAATGAAGGATTGCTCGGACGTAATAATGCACACTGGAGTTTCCTGCTCGATTCTGATGCTTCCGTTGAAGAAGGTAATGAGTGGCAGGATAACGGTGACGGCACCTTTACTTCAGTAGGCACCTTTACTTTCTTTAGTCCGTTGGACCTTTACTTGATGGGCATGTACAAGCCGGAAGAAGTGCCGCCGTTTTTCCTGATTGATAACCCGAACATCGACAAGACACAATCGCCGCAGGAAAATATCACTATTAGTGGTACGAAGCAGACGATGACCATTGATGACATTATTGCAGCGGAAGGCCCACGTGTGCCTGCGGCCGATCAATCACAGAAAGATTTCCGTTTTGCCTTTGTTTTATTGACCGGCCCGAATGAAAGTGTGACGGATGCACAGATCCTGGCGCTTAACAATATTCGTAATGCCTTTATGACGCGTTTCGCCATCCTGACGGGTGGCCGTGGTATTGCACAAGCATTCCCTGAAGCGTTACCTACTGAAAGCACAGGTGCACCTACGGAAGTGGTTGGCGGCAATGTACGCGTTGACCCGGCCAGTATCACTGAAGCATTGGCCTGGTTACGAGGCAAGCAGGATCCGCTCGGGTTCTGGAATGACAAAGACAGCACGCAGATTCGTGATACAGCGGTTACTTTACAAACATTACAATTACTGGATCCCGGTTTTAATAATTCCGCGCCTGCATTGAAGTGGTTATCACAACAAACTATTTCAAATACTGACTACCTGGCACGATTTGCATTGACATTGGATGAAACAGGGAGTAGCGCAGCCTCTCAACTCAGCGAGCTAACGGCGTTACAAAACAGTGATGGTGGCTGGGGTATTAAAGAGGGCTATGCCAGTGATCCGCTTGATACGGCTTTGTCAGTCCTGGCATTAACATCGCAAGGTAACAATGCTTCTGCAGTGGCTGGCGCGATGACTTATCTAGTGAATAGTCAGAATGTTGATGGTGGCTGGAGTGGGGCACAAGGTGGGCCGAGTCGAACGCTGGTGACGGCCACGGTTACACAGGCATTCAAAGCAGGAGGCCAGGAATCTAATGCAGCATTGACACCCGCATTAGCCTGGCTGGCCGGTAAACAAAATGTTGATGGTGGTTTTGGTGACAGCCCCAGCACAGCGCATGATACAGCACTGGTACTTATCTCATTTATACAGTTAGACAAGCTTGACCAAATTGCCTCGAATGCTGCGGCCAGTTTCTTGCTTAATACGCAAAGTGTGGAAGGCAGCTGGAACGGCAGCACCTATACTACATCATTGGCTGCTGCCGCATTACGACGTTTTAATTTTCCGAACTGGGCAGTGAGTACCCCGTTGGTCGCTACACCTGTCAGCCCTCGTGACGGTGAACGCGTTAAGGTAACAGTGACAGTGACTAACAACGCCAGCCTGGCCACGGACCAGGGTATTTTGCGGTTATTTGATGGGGCGCCTGAAAGTGGTGGCACACAGATCGGCACCGATATTGTCATACCGCCGATGGCCTCCAGCAGTTCACTGACATTTACCCCTTTATGGGACACTTTTGGCAAGCCAGGGGCACACACCGTGGTTGCTATTGTTGATCAAGATGGCACCAGTATTGAAATGAGTGAGCGCGATAACCGCGCCTCGGTGGATGTGCAGGTACAAGCCGCCCCCAATGAAATTGATCTTGATTTGGCAGCTCCCGATATTACGGTGATTCCCGCATTACCTAATACGTTACCTACCACGTTAGGGATTAACGTTAATCTACGCAATCTGGGTAAAACGGACGCACCGAATGTACGTGTGGTGCTGTGGGATGGTGATCCGAATACAGGCACCTTGATTGGTGAAACTACAGCAGACGTACTCAATCGATCGACCATGGTAGCGAATTTTAATTATGTGCTGACGCGTGCAGGGACAACACGATTTACTGTTCAACTTGATCCTGATAATACGATTACTGAGGCCAATGAAACCAATAATCAGGCCTTTGTCGAAATCACCACCTTGCCAAGTGTGGATCTGGTCGTTACTAATGCTGACATCGCTGCTGACATAAACCCGGTTCTGTTCGGCGACGATGTTACCTTTACGGTTAATCTGCATAACAATGGCACGTTGGATACACCGTCGACGACGGTTAAGTATTTTGTTACTGACGGCAATGTCACCAAAGAAATTGGTAATAATGTTATTCAGCTCAAGCCTGGCGAAACCACCGAGCAGAAGATTATCTGGCGTGTCGATCTTACGGGTAATCTGACCTTTACCGCGCAGCTCGATTCAGACAATCTGGTACCGGAACTGGATGAAACCAATAACACAGGTTCTTTGGCATTAACTTCGGGTACAGCCAATGGCCCGAACCTGGCAGTCAACTTCAATGACTTTACCTTTACACCAAATCCGGGCAATGAAGGCTTGCCATTGACCCTGTCTGCTTTAGTACGCAATACCGGTAGCCAGGTGGCAAATGCTATTGATGTCGCTTTCTATGACGGTGATCCGGCTAATGGCGGCACCCGGATAGGAACAACCCAAACCATCGCAACCCTGGCGGCTGGTGCAGAGACAACGGTCAGTTTCCTGTGGAACCAAATCCCGGATTCAACTGACAAGCTGATGTTCGTCGTCGTGGACGAGGCGAATACGATTGTTGAGTTCAGTGAAAGCGATAATATTGCTTTTAATATATTACCTGTTCTGAGTTTACCCGATTTGGCCATCTCGTCAGGGGACATCAGCCTCAACCCTGCATTTCCAAAAAGTGGTGATACGGTCGCTATCACAGCGCGTGTTTCCAATCTTGGTCAGCAGGCCGCTTCGAATGTAGTCATACGTGCCTTTGATGGTGATCCTGCTGCAGGCGGCGTGCTTATTGGTGAGCAGACATTAGCGACAGTGGCGGGAAATTCTGCTGTACTCGTGAACTTTAGCCAGACATTCCCGATGACGAGTACAGCACGTCCAATCGTTGTACAAATTGATCCTGATGGTCTGATCCAGGAACGTTTTCGTGCCAATAATGCAGCACAGAGGAATATTACTGTTCAGGATGGGAACTTTAATATCAGTAATCCGTTTTTCTCGCCAAACGGAGACGGCGTTAAAGACGATACAGAATTCAATTTCCGCTTGTCAGCGGCTGCAACCGTCAAGGTTGAAGTGGTTAACGCCAGCGAAGAGGTGATACGCACCTTTAGCGGTACTAATCTCGACAACACCAGCACTGGCACAGTGGTATGGGATGGACTTGATGACAAGGGCCGTTTGGCCTCTGATAGTGATTATTTGATACGTGTGGTTGATACCGCCGGCACCAGCCTTGGCGATGTGGCTGTTAATCTCGATACCAACCGTTCTTCGCTGTTAAAAGCGATAGATACTAAAAACGAACTGTTTACTAACATGTCGTGTGAGTTGCCAAATATTAATGATCTGTCAATCGCTAATGATGAGCAAAACGCCTTCTTCCGCATTGGTAGTGGCAATACACCGGATGTTGTGTTCCCGAAAGGTGTTTACAATATGCAGTCAAACGGGACAGATATACGCCCCATCGTGCCTGAAGGATTTTTTGGTACGGCAGGGTTTGTCCAGAAATTGATTACCTCCAAGGATGGTTCAAAACTGGTGTTCGTAAAGGTTGATAACACCTTGCCAGTCGATCAGCGTCTTACCGTTTGGGTTGTGGGTAATGATGGCAAGAACCTCATAAATCTTTCAGCGATTGATCTCCATACGATTTTTGCTATCGCGCCTGATGGTTCAGCTATTTATTCACGCGAGAATTCTACAATTTATCGCACTTTACCTGTTGCAAATGCTGTACCTGAAGCATTGGTTACCATGGATGGCGTTACAGGTTCAGAAGAAACTGCCCGTCTCTCACCAACAGGCACTCATTTAGCCTTTACCACCTTTAACCAACTGTACCTGTTGGATATTAGTACCAAGAACGCCGTATTACTGGAATCTATAAGCCGATACTCAGAGAAATTCAGATGGTCACCTGACGGCAGTTTGTTGGCGGTGGCAAGTAATGATACTCGTCAGGTCACTGTCTATGATGCACTTGGTAATACGGTCAATGTGTTTCCGGTGCCAGATACCATTACACTCCGTGAGTTGGGGGAACCCAGTTGGTCATCAAGCAGCGATGAGCTATCCATCGCGGTGAGACATGATCCCTGCGCTGGTGGTGGGGGAGGATTTCCCAGATTTGTAAGTTTACTGGGCATAGGTACTGCGAATGCGATTGAATTAATAAATCCCGGAACAGGGAGTGTTGAACCGGGGGGTGTTTTTATTGCCAATATTCTAACGGGTGAATTCACTAAAGTTGCAGAGATAGAATCGGATCTTGGTTTGTGTTTCTCCTATCATATTTCCACATGGGACGGCAAAGAATGGAAAGAAAGAGGTCAATTGCATTATGATCGTTTCTATATCGACCAACAACTGGATCTGACTCAATTTTTACCCGATGCAGATGGCGAATATAAAGTCAGAATAAGTCAAAACGGAAAGGAAGCCGCGCATGTGGAAAGCGTCGCATTGGTTTCCGGTTCGAATCGCTATGTTCCAAAGTATGCATCCAGGTTTGCTAAAGCCGGCATTATCAACCGATTGACTTCATTTATTAAGGATACCCGGTCAACAGAAAATGTATTAGAGCAGATAAAATACCCTGACAACGAGGTATTGGATCTATTCGAGTCCGAAATGGAAGTCGGCTGGGCCAAGTTCCCTGCTGGCGAAAGGATTTTATTAAGTCTCAATGCGCGTGAGGAAGAGCTTAGTAAGCTTAACGCGTTACCTTTTGATTATCTCAAAAAAGACAAGACGCCATATAGTTATACTCTGCAAAAAGCAAAGCCCTTAATCGTTGATGGCAAACAAGAGGCTAATGATAATCTGAATGCCCCACTATTCAAGAGCTTTAGCCGACCTGATACGGGCCATCCATACGGCAATGTATACGGGTATGTCACTAATGATGATAACTATTTATATGCGGCCCTGGATTTTACTGTTGATAACACCATGGATGGCGACCTTGACTGGGCATCATTGCGAGTAAAGGTTAATAATGAATGGAAAGATTTCAAGATTACTGTTAAAGAAACAAAGTACGGGCAGGTCGGTTTTATACACACTGATAAAGTTTCTTATACACACAAATATTATGAATTCAAGGTGCCTTTGGCCGACATTGATGCGGAGGAAGGCAACACGATTGAAGTGATGTTCCAGGCCTACGGAACAGCGGCGAAGATTACTGGTGGTCCCTTATCTGGTTCAGGCACCGTACTCCCGTTTTTTGGTGAAGCAATTTGGGCGCCTGGCGAACGTTCTATTGTCTATGACGCACAAGGTAATCGTAAATGGGCTATTTTCCTGGATGAAGGCAACACAATACAACCAATATTCCAGAATTGGCCATCCGATTTTAATAATACAGAATTTTTACCGTCCGGGCGCAAATTACTTTTCCAGTCTAACCGCGCTGCTATTGATCCGTCGAGTATCTGTTTCCAGCAAGGTTTTAGTGATTACTGGTCATTTGAATCTTTACTAAATCTGGTTGCCGACCTCAGGGCGACCCGTTCGTCACAAAGTAGTGGTGTGATATTACGCGGAACGGCAACGGATCTGAATTTCGACACTTACCTGCTTGAATATACACCCATTGATAACTTGAATGGTTGGCAACCGGTCACACCTGCATCGGGCCAGCCTGTCATTGACGATGTGTTTACAACCTGGGTGCCGCCTGCACCTGGTAATTATTTAGTACGGCTCACGGTGAGCGATCAGGCAGGTAACTCAAAGCAATCTATCAAGCGTGTCGCCTGGAGTGATAGTGTCAGTATTACTGATTTACAACGCACACCCAATATAATTTCACCCAATGGCGACGGTATACAGGATGGGGCAACTATCAGCTATACCGTGCTGGAACCGGTCCACCTCGAATTCAATTTTTTCAATAGTACAGGGGACCTGGTCAGAACTATTGTGCGTGATCACTCAATGATCGGTGCACAATTCAGCGTTATCTGGGATGGACGAGACAATGCCGGCCTGACGGTACCTGATGGCGATTATCGAATGACGGTACAGAATTTTGAGTTTGGCATTGTTGTTGATGCTACGCCACCGAGTGTTGGTATAAGGGTGACAGACGCCTATCAGCCATTGATCCTGGAATCAGGTGGCACAATTGTAGATATAAAGCCTGAGTTATTCTGGAATTTTGATGACGAATACTTTAATGATGCTACGATCGAGTTCGGCTTGGGGGCGAATCCAACTGAGTGGACGGAAGTAACCGATCCGGACATTCGCAGTAAACTGGATACAATAGGAGTTGAACAATCTTCCCAATTAGGCAGGCAGTTCTCTAGTCGCACAAAAATTATACGATTTAGTGATCGGTTTACGAACAAGCGTTACCGGCTCAGGGTGACTGATAAAGCCGGCAACAGTAATATAATCGCGGAAAATCTTGGTGCTGAGCAGTTAATTCTAGCGAGATTTGGTAATTTTGAACTTATTAACGAATCTGAAGGTTCACTTTCGGCAGACCTTTCTGACGCTTCATTCGTCTTTAAAACACTTGATTCAGCACGATTCGTACCGTTAGGAGATGAATCAGGTGGTACTGATATCAGTGCTGTAATTAATCCGTCGGCTATTAGGGCAGAGTTGGTAGAGACTATCCGCAACCCTCTCGTGGAACTCAATGTTCAGTTTAAAGAACAAGGCCAGTCTGCGTGGAATGAGGTCCAATTAAATGAATTCATTACAGGTATTATCGGCCCAACTGCAATAACCAATAGTATTCCAACAGATACTAATCTGAATGTTAGATGGCTTGCCCAACAACTGACACCAGGAAAAACACATATCATTCGATTCAGAGCGAAAGACAGTGTCGGGCAAGAGCATTTTTCCAATTCGATTAAAGTGACTGTTGGTGGGTTTTCATTCAGAGGCCTTGTTGATATCAATGCGCCGAGAATAGATCCACCATTAGAAAATGATGAATATGGATTCTGGGGTACCCAGCTTCTTGGCAATGTTGAAGAGGTTCAGTTGTTTATACAGAGTGATGAAGATCCACGGTATGCGATAGCACAACAAATTGATTCGGCAGTGTTCCCCAAAGAAGCGTTTACCTTTAGAACAAAGGCTTTGGATGCATGTAAGAAATACAACGGCTTTATTGTGTTGCTAGGTCCCGTTGGTGCTGATGGCAATCGTATCGAGTTAGGCAGAACGGATCCTCTTGCGTTTAGAATTCCGTGTATTGACCTGACCACGAAGACAGAAGTTATTTCTGCTCAAGTATGTAATAGTGGCTCGCCCAATAAAGTTTCGGTCAAGTTTGCTCCACATTCACTTGATGGCAGTGAGTTAAAACTGTTGACCTTGTCAAGAATTGATCCGGTGATTGGAGAGGATGTTGTATTCAATGTTAACAAGCCTGAAGCTGTGCCACAGCAGCCGCCCGGTATTGATCCAAACTTCCGATATGAATTTGAATTAGACACTACCAATCTCCCTGAGAGTGAAATCAGCTTTATGGCGAGATTGATCAATGTGGATGATATTGAGGTAACGAAACAGGTCAAGGTAACCATTGACCATACGCCACCGGTTTTGACCATCGGTTCTCCCATAGATGGACAAAAGGTCTGCGGGATACCTCGTTTGGGTGCGGATGGCATTACCCGCAATATCGTTGGTCTTGATGGGGCGATACAGGACAACAATGGTTTCCATTATCAGGTCGATTTAATTGATCAGGTAACTTCAGAGACTCTTGCAGAAATTCATGATTCTCGAACTGATCGTGGTGATTCGATTCGAGTGGCAAGTGGGATAAAGCCAAATCCCGAGGCCAAAGACAAACCCGATCATCATATTAATAGACAATTCTCCGGTACTTTGGCTGAGTTATTTAACAGAAACGGTCAGGTTACCACACGACTTAAAGTATTTGATGAAGGCGGGTTCCAGCAATGTTCTGACCGCACCTTTGTGATGGATGCATTGGTGGAAATGCGATCCGCTTCAATTAATCGGCGCTTGTTCTCGCCTAATGGTGACGGAGTGACTGATGATTTACAGATTAATTATGAAATTGATGAACCGATCACACTCAATATAAATATTCACCCGGCTATTCAAACAGTAAATGGATTTGAGACAAACGGTGTTTCGATAAAGAGTGTTGTCACCGACAGTTTTGTATTGGCTGGAGCAGGTAACGAAATATGGAATGGGACAAATAGTTCAGGGGCTGTCGTACCTGATGGAAACTATGCCATTGTCTTCAACTTTAAAGATGGCTGCGGCAATATTCGTGAAGTCACCCGGTTCGTTGAAGTTGATAACACGCCACCTACGGTGGGAATTACTTATCCAAAAGCAGGTGATCCTGTTCCCATGATCATTGAAGCATTAGGCACAGCCAATGATGTTAATTTGCAGGGTTATACACTTGATTTTGGAGTAGGTTTAAGCCCGGAGAGCTGGGTACCACTCGGTAATGGCAGTGCAAACAAGATAAGTGAAGTTCTGGGTGTCTGGAACACATTCGGTTTGGTGGGTGATCATGCCATCAGATTAACTGCGAATGATCGTGCAGGTAATACTAATGAGATTATTGTGCCCATTAATCTGGTTGAACGCACTAATTTGATCAGCTATCTGGAGGCTGTACAACCACTGTTCTCACCCAACGGCGATGGCACAAAGGACAGCACAAGTATCCGGTTTGGTGTGGATGCAGATGTTAATCTGTCGTTGGATATTCTGGCGAGTACGGGAGCTAAGGTACGAACCCTGGTACCGACAACCGGGTTTAGCCAGAGTGCACAAACAAAAATCTGGGACAGCAATAATGATTCAGGTGTCAAGTTAACGGACGGTATTTATACAGCCAGATTGACGGCCTCACTGGCATCGAATCCTGCTCTGAAACAGGAAGAAGAAGTGACTGTCGTCGTTGATTCAACACCGCCAACAGTCGATATAACGAGACCCGTGAATGGTTTTGTCAAGGCGGCTGGAAGCATTATTGGTACACTTAATGACACTAATATGAAGAGTTATACAGTTGAATTAACTGATACACCTTCTGCGCCGGTATGGCAGGAACTACGAAGTGACACCAAGGGTGTGGTGAATGCGGTTCTGGGTAGTCTTAATGGATTGGCAGAAGGTCAGTATGCATTACGTGCCACCGCTATGGATCTTGGTGATATTACAACACAGAAAATTATTCCGTTTGAGATCGATAACACACCACCCAATGTGGACATCACGGCACCTGTTGATGGGGCAGTACTGGGTGCGAAAAAGGCGCCGGTTGAGGTCAAGGGATTGGTTGAAGAAAAGAACATCAACCTTTACGTCTTGGACATTGGATCTGGCGATAATCCTACGACCTGGACTGAGCTTATTAATGGCACAACTCTTCCTGTCGTTGATCCGTTGACCACGCTTGATGTGGCCTCCCTTGCCGATGGCGTATATACCTTACGTCTCACAGCGACCGATAAAGCCGACAATATCTCTGAAAAGAGAATCAAAATAACGATTGATAATACCTTACCGACTACCGTCATCACGGTGCCGGTTGAAAATGGTTTTGTCACAGGACCAATGAGCATAACTGGAACGGCGATCGATACAAACTTTGCTGAATACCGGTTGTTTGTCGGCGTTGGTCCTAAAGATACAGTTTCCCGTTATACAGAAATTGGCAGTGGCATAACTGCTGTTGATAATGCATCATTACTTAACTGGCAAGCCTTACCACCGGATGGCATTCATACACTTCGCCTCGAAGTCACGGATCTGGCAGATAATGTGGCGGAGACATTGGTTACGATTAATGTTGATACTACGCCGCCGACCAAACCGATCGGGTTAGCTGCCGATGTACTGAATAAGCAGGATGTAAATCTTACCTGGACAGCCAACACTGAACCGGATCTGATTGGTTATCATGTGTTCCGCGATGGTGTTCAACTAACGACAAGTCCGGTCCCATCTCCCGTGTATCTGGATGCCAATGTTGCCCAAGGTACTTATCTATATACAGTGACGGCAATTGATCGCGCTGGTCTGGAAAGCAAGCCATCTGATCCGGCTGAAGTGGCAATCGATATTACACCTCCAACAACAAATATATTCAGCCCTGCGGATGGCAAGGTCGTCAATGGCGTTGTTGATATTCGTGGTACAGCATTTAGTGTGGATGACTTTAAGGAATACCGTGTATTTATTGGAGATGGTGCCACACCGACTGTTTGGCAATTACTGCGTCAATCACCGGTACCCACATTGGCCGATGTGCTTGCACAGTGGAATACGCTGGTTTTACCTGAAGGCGCAGTATTCAGCATCAAGCTGGAAGCAGAAGATATTAATGGCAATATTGGGACTGATCAGGTCACGGTAAGTGTCGATAATATGCCACCAGCAGTACCGACCGGCCTGGTGGCCGTACCGAATGGATCTGACGTTAATTTAACCTGGAATGCGAATACTGAACCGGATCTACTCGGCTATCTTGTTTTCCGCAATGACCGGATTGCCAATGCAACCGGTGTCGTGGTCGGCGATCTCAAACCATTCGCTGTCATTAATAATGCATTCCCGGATTTATCATTACCGGATGGACCTTTCATTTATACCGTGGTTGCAATCGATAAGGCGGGCAACACCAGTGATCCATCGATTCCGTCTGAAGTATTGATCGATACTCGTGCACCACAAGCGATTATTACTGTTCCGACTGATGGCACACGTTTTGAAGCACCGCAATTTGTTGTCGCTACAAGTGAAGATACTGATATTGCACAGGTAGTCTTTGAATACCGTCTGGTTGGTACAACTCCATGGCTACCTATCGAGACAGATACTACAGCGCCATATGAGACATTCTTTGATACCATCGCATTGGGACTTGGCTTTGGCGACTATGAATTGCGTGCAGTAGCAACGGATAATGGTGCCAAGACCGATCCGGCACCGGCATCCATTACGGTTACCTTTATTGATCTGACTCGCCCCACACAGGTTATTGGACTGGTAACCCCGGTCAATGGCGGTGACGTCTCACTAAGTTGGACTGCCAATACTGAGACGGATATCGCCGGTTATCATATCGACCGCACTGATGAGAATAATGTCACCACACGCATTACAACTGCTTTGGTGACAACGAATACGTTTGTGGATGCCGGGATAGTGGATGGCAACTATCGTTATACCGTGGTTGCTGTCGATACCAGTGACAACGAAGGAGATCCGTCTGGTGAGTCTGAAGCTATTGTGTACACACCCGTGCTGGATCAACCGTTTACACCCACAAAGGCTACGCTGGTGACCTTGTCTGGTGAAGGCATTGGATCGGCAACTGTATCAGGCGAGGTTGTGACGACAAGTGGCACAACATCATTGCCTTCAGCTTCGACAGATGTTGATAATCGCTTTGTCATAGCGGATGTTGCACTGGAAACAGGTAATAACGAGTTTACTGTACGACTGACTGACAGTGCAGGAAACATCAGTAAGGATGCGACAGTGATTGTGGTGCAAGGACAAGCACCTTCACAGCCCACCGGATTAACGGCGGCGGCTGCCGGGTTCGATGTATCACTAACCTGGAACGCAAACCCTGAAACGGACATTGTCGGCTATCGCATTTTCCGTAACGGAGAATCGTTGCTACCAGATGTGCCAGTTACAGGTATAACAGCGACGGCATCTGATAATCCGACGATCGCGTTCCGTGCGGTTGATAACTCAACAGGCACATTCTGGCCCACGAATAATAGTACTATCAAACCTGCAGCCGGGCAGTGGTTGGCTGTTACCTTGCCAACACCACAACTTGTAAGTCAACTTTCCATTCAATGGTGGAACGCGACGTATCGTGCAGTTGATTACGATATTGAGGCATGGACTGGCACAGCCTGGATCAAAGTAGCAGAGGTGCTTGGTAATGAAGCTCAAATAAATACAGTATCTTTACCACAGCCCTATCGTACAACACAGCTACGAGTTGTTATTCGCCAGGGCAATTTGCCGGATATCAACTTCGCTGCAGTACGTTTGGCAGAGATCGATGTCATGGCATTGATGCTTGAGCCAACGACAGCATTTACTGATATCGCCCCTGATGGTATTCAGGATTACACCGTAACTGCAGTTAATACACTTGGCTTCGAAAGTATCCCGTCAGATCCTGCACAAGTACCTGTGGGTGATGTAGATCCGCCTGCGCCTGTGACATTGAGCGCCACTGTAGCAGCATCCGATGTCATTCTGTCATGGACGGCAAGTACATCGACCGATGTGGCACGCTATGATATTTTCCGTGACGGAAATCTGGTTGGGAACCAGGTTAATCTGGCGAGTCTTACATTTACAGATAACGGTGTGCCAAACGGTACTTATATCTATACCGTGAAGGCGGTTGATAACGTGGGTAATGCGAGTGCACCATCTAATGATGCACAGGCCATTGTCAGTATTACCCCGCCAACATCACCGGTAAGCCTGATAGTGACTGCCGTACCGACCGGTGGCGAACTGGCCCTTGCATGGCAGCCGCCCACAGGTAGTACACCGACTGCCTATCGCCTATTACGTTCGACCACATCGGGCGGTCCTTATACAGTGATAACTGATGTGGCTACTACCACATTCAATGATGCTGGTCTGACAAATGGCACGACTTATTTCTACGTTGTACTTGCACTCGATGCTATAGGTAATGTCAGCACAAATTCCAATGAAGCAAGTGGGACACCTGTCGATACAATTGCGCCTGATGTGACGCTACATTTCCCGACTGTACCGGGTAATTTATTCATCACAAAAGAACCATTGGTGACCGTTGCGGGCACGACTGAAGCGGGTGCAAGCGTAACGTTGAACCAGAATGGAGTTGATATTACTACCGTTCAGGCATTGGTTGATAGACAACTAACGACACAGAGCCTTAATTCGAATTTCACCAACACGCCCATGTCACCTGACGGTCAATTTGTTGTACTTACCAGGTTTGGCGATCTAACTATGGTCAATCTTGATACAAAGGTAGAACTCGTGATCGATAATATTGGTAACTTCTTTACCAATCCTTATCCTTCCTGGACGTTTGACGGGACCCGGATCCTGTTCACAGCTATTGATGCGACAACGAATAACCGTTTGATTCGTGAATATAAAGTAAAAGACGGAACTCTGCGTGATCTAACACCGGTTGATGGAAGCACTAATGTTACTTCCGCATTGATGTCACCTGATAACCAACAATTAATTGTGTTAGGCATACGAAATGGGCTTAGTGGTATCTGGCATCTTGATCTGGGAACGAATGTGTGGACTCAATTAGTGAGCGGGTCCACAGGTAACTTCCTGGCTGATTCTTTTGAATGGTCACCTGATGGTAGCAAAGTAACGTACTTGCGAACTTCATCTCCGAGAAGTTATGAATTTGTCGACATTACTACTGATGTGGTCGAGGTGATTGAAACACAAGCAGGAAATAGTAGGCCGCATTGGTCACCCGATGGGAATGCGATTATCTACTCGGCATTCCGTGGTGGAATTGAGCAGATTATTCAATATTCTTTGATTAACAAGATAGCAGAAGCAATCATCACTGGGCCTGAGCAATTAATTGATCCAGCCTTCTCGCCGGACGGAGGCCGAATTATTTATGTAGCAAATAGTAATCAGTTGTTAGTAAGGGATATGGTTACAGGTGAATCTCAGGAAATTGCAACAGGTTCGTTTATTGGTCAACGTACTACTCAATGGGTAAACAGCGGCTATATGAGCGCTCTTATTGATAATGTATTCAATCGCATACTGCTATCCGGCCATTTTGAATTCAACAATATTTCCCTGAATCAGGGTGATAATGTCTTCAGCGCAATGGCATCAGATGATGTCGGTAATGCTGGTTCGGCATCAGACTCGATTGTTGTTAACTTTAATACTTCAGATCGTCCGGATCTGTCGGTGACAGAACAAGACATCATTGTTGTTCCTGCAGCACCGCTGACAGGAGAAACAGCGCGCGTTAATGTGGTTGTTCGTAACCTGGGTGGTTCTGATTCGCCGGCATCAAGTGTCTTATTGTTAGCCATCGATCCGATTGGTAACAGCACGACGTTACTCTCGGGTCAAAATATAGGGGTGATACCAGGTGGCGGTTCACAAACATTGTCCGCTGACTGGACACTTGGTAATGAAATTGGAAAATATTCTCTTGTTGCTTTTATTGACCAGTTTGATGTGCTTGCCGAGATCAGTGAAGCGAATAACTTCGCACTTCGGGAACTATTAATCGCTGGAGAAGCAAAGCCACAGTTAGCATTGGCAACTGATAAATTCTCTTATATCAACAATGAAGATGTTAACGGTACCGTTGATATCACAAATAGTGGCGGAACCTTCACTGGTCGTCTTGAGGTGTCAGTTGAAGACACTAATGGCATATTAGTATCCAGGATATTTACTAAGAATATTAACGGGATAGAGTTTGCTCAATCTCTAATGGAGCGTGTTACCTGGAACACCGGTGCCACTTTTGCGGGTGCCTATCAATTGCATGCCAGATTGTTTACACCTGATAACACTTTAATCAGTGAATCAACAACCGGGTTCACCATCAGTGCGGTGGCTGGTTTAACGAGCAGGATCGCTACAAACCAGGCGACCTTCAGTGCGAACAGCAATGTTCAAGTGACCGGAACTGTCGACTATACCAACGGCAACAGCATCTTCAGTGGCGCGATTGCAACTATGCGCATCAAAGACAGTGCGGGGACAGTGGTGGCAGAGAGGAATAAGGATGTCACGAGCCTATCACCTGGCTCAAGTATTTCACTTGCTCTTAACTGGAATACTGGATCATCACAGGTTGGTCAGTATCCAGTCACACTGAAGGTGGTTAAGGATGCCCAGGTTGTCACCATGGCTAACACATCTATATCTATTACATCTGGTGTGGCTGAGCTGAATGGTAGTGTGCAGTTGTCAACTTTGGCCCCGGCAGTTGGAATGCCACAAACTGTCAGTTATCAGATACAAAATCTGAGTAATAGTGCATTGAATCAATTACCGATCATCATCAGTCTTATTGATCCGGACTTGCAAAAAACACTTCAGACATTCGAGACAGTTCAAGATATTGCGGTTGACGGACAGGCGCAAGGTAGCACGATCTTTGATACTATTGGTCTCTCACTTAAGACCTATACAGTCCTGTTACAGGTTGATGTAACACAATCGGATGGCACTATCAGCAGGTCAACATTGGCAACAGCTAATTTCAGGGTTGCTGATCGTAGTCCACCGAATGTAGAACTAAGACAGCCACTTAATGCTGATTTCATTCGTGGTGATGCTACTGCCTCTGTGTTCGCTGTTGATACCTTAACGAGCATCGACAAGGTGGAAATCAGTATTGACAGTGGTCAATGGATACCGGCCGTTATTTCGGATGTTACACAAAGTCTTTATAGTAGTGTATTGCAGAGTCTTGCAGAGGGGACGCATACAATTGCTGCGCGGGCTATAGATGCAGTAGGTAATACAGGCACAACAGCTGCATTAAGCTTTATTGTCGATAATACACCTCCTGTTGTGACGGTTACAGGTGTAAATAATGGTGATGTTGTTAATACTGATGTTACGCCTGTTATTACTTTTAGTGATGATAATCTGAGTCAGACCTTAAATACGTTGAACGGTAGTGATTTCATTCCGAAAGTAATAACAGCAGAGGATAGTTACCAGTTAACTGCATTTGCATCAGACAGTGCTGGTAATACAACACAGGTTGATGTTGCATTTATTATCGATAAAACAGCACCGTCGATTACCATAAAGGGTATAGCACAGGATGATCTGGTCAATACTGATGTTATACCAGAAATTATCATTACTGACGATAATCTAAAATCTCAGACGATCACATTGAATGGGACCCCATTTACGTCGCTGACAACAATAACTGACGATGGCACCTATAAGCTGGAAGTACTTGCTGATGACAATGCGGGCAATACATCCAACGCGACTGTCGATTTCATAATCGATAAGACATTGCCGACAGTCGTTGTTACCAATCCACCGGATGGGACTACTCTGGATGTTGAAATGTCTGATATTTCTGGCCAGACAGAAGCACAATCTACAGTCTTTCTGAAGACCGGAACTACGCAGCTATCAGTGCTGGCAGATGCGGCAGGACTGTTTACCTTTAGCAATGTTCCACTCATCGAAGGCGACAACGAGATATCACTGAATGCGAAGGACCGTGCTGGTAATACAGGCCCAACAATTCTCCACAGAATTATCGTTGAACTGAATAAGGTCGAATTGATTGGTGAAGTATCTTCAGCCTCTGGTGTGCTTGTATGGCTGCCAAAGAATGAAAAAGATGATGACGACAATGATAATAATAATAATAATGGAAAAGATGATGATGACGATGCAGAATCTAATAATACACGTTTTGATCGGATGACAACTTTGCTAAATGCTATCTTCACCCGTGAAGGAGTGGATAACCTTATTGTCACAAATGAATCAGATTTCATCACTGCATTACGTTCACAGCGTTACGGCACATTGGTTCTGGCTGATTTGGACAACAGCGTTGCTTGCGATGATGATGACGATAAAGATGATGATAAAAAAGAAAATGGTAATTGTAAGGGTTCAGATGATCAGGGGAGAGGAACACGCCTCAAGATGCGTAGCGAAACCCGCCGAGAGATTCGTGCCATTGTTGCTTCTGGCAGTGGTCTTGTCTGGATCAAAACTCATCCGGACAACAGTGAAAAATGGGAAGATGTCGTAGGTGCGAAGTTACGCGGTAAAATCCCGAATATCACGTCAGTAGTACTTGAGGATAGCCCTGCCAGCCAGGCGAATACATGGGCTACCCAGGACAATGGCCACAAAGTCGAGGTCACCAGTGGACTTGCTGTTGGCTCACTCATGCCCGCAGACAGCGCGCCAGCATTGATACTCAATGCCTATAGTCAAGGTAAGGTGGCACTTATGACCTTCGATCCATCAGCAATCGTGGATAGTAATGGCGCAATGGATGTTTTATGGAACGTTATCAAGTTTGCCCAACCTTCACGGGTTGCTCTATTGCCAGGAGATAGTGCTGACATGAGTTGGACTGTCTCAAACGTTAATCCACCTCTGGATTCTCAACTTACGGCACAACTTGCAGATGGGATGCAATACATTATTGTCCTTGATGGGGAAGTCACGGCAATTGATTTGGCAACCTGGAATAAACTGATAGAGAATGATCAACACACATTTAGATCTGTCATTAAGTTAGCTCAAGAAAAGGGCGCTCATTTAATAACTGCAAAGATTGCCAGATTAGAAAATGGGTTCCCATTTGAAATAGCAAACGCCGATCTTGAGGTTGTGATTGAGAAAGATATTGACGATTTCGGTATTGATCTGATGGATTCTATGATGAATCTAACTGTACCTGCTGAAGATGACGAAGATTTACAAGAAGTGATTGTATTAATTCAAACGGCAATAACAAGTCCACGCACATCCCGTGAGGAAATTGAGGCCATCATTAAATCTTTACTAAAGGCCTATAAGAAACTGCTTTCTTTGGAAACAAATGTGCCCGATATTGAAGCACAATTTGGGCTATTGTTACGAAATTATCAGATATTGTGGGTGCAATCTCAGTAAATTGATAACTCTACAGAATCAGTTATTGAGCAAATAGTTACTTACATAGAGGGCATGATGACTAAAGACCATTCAACCACTACTGTGCTTGCATAACATTCAAGTCACGATCTGCCCATTGACATGGTTTAAGTATTTACCGTATATCACTTGATATAAAAGTACCCCCAATTTGATGAATCAGGCAGCATGCTTGGTTTTGAACGCAGGCATCCACTCGTTTTTATTCTAATTATTTTTCCAGTGGTGAATGCTGTTATCGCTAAAGATAAAACCTTATCTTTTATTGCACTATCAGAACGGAGAAGTATCAGTGACCCTTCGCACTTCTCCTCTTTTATTGTTTCAGACAATTGAATAAAAACTTCTCCATTACTGTTTACACCAACATATACCACTTTAGAGTCAATAGGTTCCGATGCATTGATGACTCTACTTGTAATAATAAGCATCATAAATAATATCGTTTTCTTTTTCATTTCTATCTCCACAAATATAAACATAGTTACATTCTTCAGTTAACGTTTTATCGATATACTCATCAATTATCAAAGAGCCGGCGATCTGTTTATGTCTGGATATAACTGACATATAATCAACCAACACTATTCATTTATATCGAACTTGACAGGAACCTGTAATCAGGTGTCGAGTGCCGATATTATAAAACACTTCGAGGTTTCCAAACACACTTTATCGCATAGAGTACCAGTAATCACCGTGCCAGATGTCCTGCGTATGAGGTGCCTCCGCAATTGAAACAAACATAGACAGTCAAATGAACGTCATTGTGTCCGTCTCTATAAACGCCATTGGATCACTATTTAAGAAATCAATAATGCAGCTTACCTTATAGGCGATAACTCGCTTGACACGCACAGACATCCAGGTTATATCAAGCGAGATAAATCCGGTACAGGAAACAATATTAGTGAATGCAAGAAAGGCTTCAGATTTATTTTTCACAAATTAACGATTGAAAGGAGAAAGGGCATGCAGTTAAAAAATAAATCTGCCCCCTTTTCTTGTGAGCTTGGTGATGATAGTGTTCGGGAGAGATTTGTATATAGCTATCGTGTCGTATACAAAAATTGAGCAGCAGAAGATTCTAATAGTCACGATCATTCATGGCAAACGTCTATTAGAAAATATTAGTGAAAGGTTGGAGGAATAAATGGATTAAACAGGAGAGCAGATTTATTTCTCTCCGAAGACTCTGCGCGAAACACAGGAATCTATCAGAGTAAACGAAAAAAGAGCAGGTCTTGCAAATATTAAACGTTCTACCATTCCCGCAGAATCGGGAATCCAGTCATACGAAAGGCAACTTAACGCAGAGAACGCAAAGACGCAGAGGTCGCTGAGAAAATAAATCCGTCACCTTTTTCTTGCGGAAGAGACAATTGGCGGAAGAATTGAAAATGGCAGAATAGTAAATCCAATTGAACTGAAGTGAGTATCATGATGAAAATTTCTGATTATTTGTCGGTTATAGATACCATGTTTACGGAAAGTGAACTTGATCGAGATGGCGGGACTTCTGTGCTACCTAAATTTATAAAATTATACCAAGAAGAAAGTAATAATAATGAACGAAACATGATATGTGAAGCATTAATACAAAAAATAGATAACATAAAGGATGAGGATATTCTTGGTTACTCATGGTTAGTCGCTGGTCTTGCGGTTAATGGTGTAATACTTTCAAATGTCATCAGAAAACTAGAAAGCAAGACGAATGACTTTATATCCAGACATAAAGATAACAGTCACTATATTGAAATGATTGAAGAGTTAAAGAAGGATGTTGGGATTATTAAAAATTCAAAAAGAAAATCGTAAAAATGAAACATAAAAAAGGAAAAACGAAAAAGTCAACAGATTTATTTTAACGAACCAACAACACAATGATGACTAAATAAATGAACCAATTAAAACAACGCATGACCGGTATGATATTCATGGCAAGCCTACTGCTTACCAGTGTTGCCCATGCTGCGTTGAAAGAAAATACCAATACGACACCCGGACCGGAGGGCCTTGGTGTCATCTCAGGCCTCGTCAAGACAGTCGCCATTGGCGTACGCACGGTCAACTTTGTGGGC
>Ga0114931_10003167_pt1 | contig 20878 bp, 16 predicted proteins | sample 2SBtaG_FD_89579 | JGI IMG/M metagenome (GOLD analysis project Ga0114931, IMG submission 89579) | Deep subsurface microbial communities from Kolumbo volcano to uncover new lineages of life (NeLLi) - 2SBTROV14_V59a metaG | ecosystem: Environmental > Aquatic > Marine > Volcanic | place: Kolumbo...
AAGTGGTGATTAATCAACAAACACGGACTGAACGAGACAGGGTATGTTAAACCGGGATTGAGTAGAAACGATCAAAATCATGCACCCGAACCCGATAGTACGTGAACAGCCTTCCCATCATTGGTGGGAAGGTTGTTTCGTTCAATATGGCATGAACCTGCCCGTGGATGACAAAACACGGTGGGATGCCCTGAGTCAAATATTAATAAAACCAGTATAAGTTTAATTTGTTAACTTTAAAATTTAATCGATTAATACTCTATACTTAAATATAAAATTTAACGCTTGATTTATTTGCCAAGGAGACAGATATGCGTCAACCGCCCTTTGTTGTCTGTAAATTTGCAGTGTGGGTCGTTCTAGTGTTCATGATGACCCCGCTGACAGTCTATGCGGATGCCCATAACCAGTTCGTACGTGGTACCAAGGCGTTCAGGAGCGACGATTATCAACAGGCGGCCCGTCACTATGAACAGGCCAGAAGAGAAGGTATGGACACTGCGGCCCTGCACTACAATCTTGGCGTCAGTTATTACAAATTGCGCGAGTACGAAAAAGCCGAGCGCAGTTTCAAACATACACTTAACTATCCTGATATGAGTGCACTGGGTTATTACAATCTTGGTTTGATATCTCTTAAACAGAACAAGCCGGAACAAGCCAGGACCCGTTTCCACAATGCATTGAACGCCAGCAGGGATGACAAAGTGACGCGTCTTGCCCGGGCACAGTTGAACGCGCTACAGCCAGGCGCTCGTAAACCGGCACGCAGGTCATCCAGCCCCACAAAATCCGCTCGCAACTGGACTGGCTATGCCAGCCTGGGCGGCGGGTATGATGATAATGTCAGTAACACGGCAACGAACAGAAACTCGGCAATAGATGACACGCTGATTGAGTTTTTCGGTTTGGTGAACGGGACATTGACGGGCACACGCACCGATGGCATTAGTCTGAACGCAAGTATCTATGCGCTTGAATATTCGGATTTCGATACGAATGACTTCAACCAGGCCACTCTGATGCTGAGAAAGAACAAAAAGTTTGGAAAGTGGCGGACATATGCGGGCGGATTTACCAAATACAGTACATTGAATTCCGACTCCTATCAGTCTGAGTACGGGGCAGAGATCGCTGGCCGCCGCAAATTAACCAAAAATACAAGTGTTCGGTTGCGCTACCGGTTTCACTACATTAAATCCCTGAAATCCAGCTTTAATTACCTGGAAGGTTTCCGCAACGATTTCAGGGTCGACCATATCACCAGGATGGGCAAGAACAAGCTGAAATTGCGATATTTGCTGGAGCTCGATGACAGGGACGACCTGCCCACTGAAAGTTATTCACCGACGCGTAATACTGTCAGAGCGGTTTTGTCGCGTGATTTTACCCGTCACTGGAATGCAGGGATTGATATAGCTTACCGAAATGCTGACTATCCCAGAGTTGGCAACTTTAGACGCACTGATGATCGAGTGAGAACACAGGCATTTGTTAAACGCAAGATTGCTAAAAAATGGGAAATACAGGGAAAGTACCGCTTCACAAGCACGAATTCCACTGATCCGACCCGATCTGCCGACAGTAATCGTGTGATGTTATCGGTAAGCCGCGTATTTAATTAATAATATCCGGTTAATAACGAAAATTAATAACGAAAAAAACAGGAGCTTAAGCTCCTGTTTTTGTTAACATAAGAAATCTTTTTTCGATTTGTTAACGCATTGAACCGGCTTATCCAGCAAATTTCTGATCGTCAGGCGCGCATAATCGTTCTCATTGCGGGGGCGTTGTTGCCGCTGGCTTTTTCGCCGTATGATTTAATCCCACTGGCGATAATCTCACCGGCTGTTCTGTTTGTCTTGTGGTCGCAAGCATCGACGCGGCAAGCTTTCTGGCTGGGTTATTTTTTCGGGCTGGGCATGTTCGGTGTGGGTGCTTCGTGGGTGTATGTCAGTATTCATGAATACGGCAATACTTATCTCGCGGTGGCTGTGTTTGTTACGGCTGGTTTTATTGCCTTTCTGGCCTTGTTTCCCGCACTTCTTGGTTATGGTCTGGCGGGGTTATATCCGAATAACAAAATCAGGTTGTTGCTGGCCATTCCTGCTGGCTGGAGCTTGTTTGAATGGATCCGTGGCTGGATCCTGTCCGGCTTTCCCTGGATAAACCTCGCTTACGCGCAGACGGATTCACCGCTGGGCGGGTACGCGGCGCTTGCCGGTGTTTATGGCACCGGGTTGGTGGTGGCATTGTGTGCAGCGTTATTGGCAGCAATTATGATTTATTCCGGTCGTGTACGCATTGTCTGCGCATTAGCTTTTGTCCTGTTGTTTATAGTCGGTGGTTTGCTTAAACAAGTAACATGGACACAATCAGTTGGCGATCCGATCAAGGTCAGCTTGATTCAGGGCAATATTTCGCAACATGTTAAATGGAAATCCTCTGAACGCTGGAAGCAACTGGACCTGTATCGCACCTTGACGCAGCAACTTTGGGACAGTGATCTTGTCATCTGGCCTGAGACGGCGGTGCCTGCTTTTTATCACCAGTTAAAAGACAGTTACTTCGCTGCACTTGGCAAGGAAGCGCGTGAGCACAAGACGGACATCATGGCCGGGTTACCGCTGGTAGACCAATCAACGCGGCAATATTATAACGGTGTCGTCAGTGTGGGCTCGAAGGTGAGTTTTTATAAAAAGCAGCATCTGGTGCCGTTTGGTGAATATGTGCCACTCGAATCCCTGTTGCGAGGATTGATTGGGTTTTTCAATCTGCCCATGTCGTCATTCAGTGCGGGCGATTCCGGGCAACCATTAATTGAAGTGGCCGGCCATAAGGTGGGGACGTCAATCTGTTACGAAGATGCCTTTGGTGAACTGGTTATTCAGGCCCTGCCGGAAGCAACACTTCTGGTGAATGTCAGTAACGATGCCTGGTTTGGTACTTCCATGGCACCGCATCAACATTTGCAAATGGCCCGCATGCGTGCGCTGGAATCCGGCCGGCCGCTGTTACGTGCCACCAATACCGGTGTGACTGCGATTATTGATGACCGTGGGGCATTGCAAGCTATCGCTCCCCAGTTTCGTCAGTATATTCTGACTGCCAGTATTCAACCCATGACCGGGGCCACGCCTTATGTCATGACAGGTAATCTGCCGGCGGTGGCCGTCATTCTGCTGATGCTGATAGCCGCCTTCATCATTGGACGGCGTACACTTTAGCGGTCAAATCGGCCCTTTTAGGGTATCCTTACGTATTTGTACCAAACACCTGTATCTACGTTATATAAAATGGAAGCGAAGTACCAACCCGAATCTGTTGAAAAACAGGCCCAGGCATTCTGGCAGGACAAGACCAGCTTCAAAGCGGCAGAAGTTCCTGATCGGGAGAAGTTTTACTGTCTGTCGATGTTCCCTTATCCAAGCGGCCGCCTGCACATGGGCCATGTGCGCAATTACACCATTGGCGATGTCATCAGTCGTTACCAGCGTATGCAGGGCAAGAATGTACTTCAACCGATAGGTTGGGATGCTTTTGGCTTGCCCGCCGAAAATGCAGCCATTAAAAATAAAACGGCGCCCGGCAAGTGGACGCGTGAAAATATTGACTACATGCGGGCGCAGTTTAAACAGCTTGGGTTTGGCTATGACTGGAACCGGGAACTGGCTACTTGCGATCCGGAATATTATCGTTGGGAACAATGGTTGTTCATCAAGTTGTTTGAAAAGGGGCTGGTTTACAAAAAAACGGCCCCCGTGAACTGGTGTCCCCATGACATGACGGTGCTGGCCAATGAGCAAGTGGTCAACGGCTGCTGTTGGCGGTGTGATTCGCCCGTTGAGCGCAAGGAAATTCCACAATGGTTTATGAAAATCACCGACTATGCAGACGAATTACTCAGCGAACTGGATAAGCTGAACGAATGGCCGGAACAGGTGCGCACCATGCAGCGCAACTGGATCGGGCGATCTGAAGGCGTTGAACTTTCATTTGGTGTTGAAGGCACTGATGATGTATTAAAAGTGTTTACCACACGCCCGGATACCTTAATGGGCGCGACCTATGTGGCGGTGGCGCCTGAACATCCCCTGGCGCTACAGGCAGCGGACAAAAAACCTGACATTAAAAAGTTTGTCGATGAATGCAAAGTCATGGCCACATCGGAAGCAGCGATGGAAACCATGGAAAAACGCGGCATCGACCTTGGATGCAAAGCCATTCATCCGATTACCGGGGACAAGGTGCCGATCTATTCAGCCAACTTTGTGTTGATGGGTTATGGTGAAGGGGCGGTCATGTCAGTGCCAGCTCATGACCAGCGTGACTGGGAATTTGCGCACGCCTATGACTTGCCGATCAAGGTGGTCATTGTGCCGGAAAATCATGATGGCGATAACACCTCATTGGTCAACGATGCTGCCTTTGTTGACAAGGGTGTGTTAACTGACTCGGGTGAATTTTCCGGGCTGACATCACAACAGGCATTCGATGCCATTGCCGATTATCTGAAAAATAATAATCGAGGCAATCGTCGGGTAAATTTCCGTTTGAGAGACTGGGGTGTTTCGCGCCAGCGTTACTGGGGCGCACCGATACCGATGATTAACTGTGCGGCATGCGGTTCAGTGCCGGTGCCTGAAAAAGAGCTGCCCGTGGTGTTGCCGGAAGACATCAGTTTTGACGGGGTGGGATCGCCCATCAAGAAAATGCCCGACTTCTATGAAACCACGTGTCCGAAGTGCGGAGGCAAGGCTGAACGCGAAACCGATACATTTGATACCTTCATGGAGTCATCCTGGTATTACGCGCGCTATGCAAGTCATGACTGCCATGAAGCCATGCTCGATAAACGTGCCGACTACTGGTTGCCGGTGGACCAATACGTTGGCGGCATCGAACACGCCATCCTGCACCTTTTATATGCACGCTTCTTTCACAAGCTCATGCGCGATGCGGGCCTGGTCAAGAGTGATGAACCATTTACCCGGCTATTAACGCAGGGCATGGTGCTTAAAGATGGCGCCAAGATGTCCAAGTCCAAAGGCAACACCGTTGACCCCCAGGCGCTGATTGATCAATATGGTGCCGACACGGTGCGCTTGTTTATCATGTTCGCAGCGCCGCCTGAACAATCGCTGGAATGGAATGATGATGCAGTGGCTGGCGCACATCGGTTTTTGAAACGGTTGTGGACAGTGATTCACGAAGCAGGGCATCTGGAGACATTGCGAAAATACTTGTCCAGCGAGAGAATGACCCATGTGGATTGGTCTGGGCTGTCACAGAGCCAGAGCGAACTCCGTAGCCACATTCATGAATTGTTGACACAGGCGAACCATGATGTTGCCCGTTACCAGTTCAATACGGTGGTCGCCGCCTGCATGAAAATGATCAATGAACTTGGTCAGTTGCCTGGCGAGCCACAGGAAGGATATGATGCGGTCTTGTCCGAGACCGTAGATATTCTGCTCAGATTGTTGTCCCCGATTGTTCCCCATATCACCCATGTTCTTTGGGAATCAATAGGATACAAGGAAGGCCTGCTTGATGCCCGCTGGCCGCAACCGGCGAAAGAAGCGCTGGTGCGTGATATCATAGAGCTTGTTGTCCAGGTCAATGGCAAGCTCCGTGGCAGGATTTCAGTGTCGGCGGATGCAGCCAAAGACGTCATCGAAACGACAGCAGTGGAAGACCCGAATGTCAGTCGTTTTATCGATGGCAAAACGGTCAAGAAGATCATTGTAGTGCCCGACAAGTTGGTGAATATCGTTGTGGCCGGTTAAAAATATTGCTCAGGTTACTATTAAATGCAAAATAAACTATCACTTCTTTTTTTGTTCCTGCTCACTATCATGCTTGCAGGCTGCGGTTTTCATCTGAGAGGTTCCAATATTCACGGGGCTGCGACCCTGTCGCCGGAACTCAAAATCATGTTCATCGACGGTGTCCGTCGCAACAGCGCTTTGATGACAGCATTACGCGCTGATTTGACGGCGAGTGACGTGCAAGTCGTCGATAGTAGTGATGACGCAACCGCCATCATGAGAATTCTCAGTAATAATTTTAATCGGCGAACACTGTCCGTGTCTTCAGCCAGTGGTAAAGTGCGTGAGTTCGAACTGCATTATGAAGTGACCTTTGTGGTTAATAATAAAGAGGGTGATATCCTGGTTCCGACACAAAGGGCAAGATTGGTACGCGACTTCACGTTTGATGAGACCCGGGTGTTAGGTAAAGACTCAGAAGAAAGTATTCTCCGAAAAGAAATGGAACAGGACATTGTTCAGCAAATTCTTATCCGTTTACAGGCGCATGCACGAAAAATTGAAACCCCTGATATTGCATCATGATCAATACTTGATCCAGGTATGAAAGTCAGGGCGGAACAACTCAGCAGCCACATTACCAAAACGTTACTCCCTGTGTACCTGATCAGCGGTGACGATCCGCTTTTAGTACAAGAATCCTGCGATATACTGCGCGCACATACAAAAGCGCTCGATTACACGGGCCGCGAAGTCATGCATGTTGAAACGGGATTTGACTGGAACGGATTTCTGCAATCATCAAACTCCCTGTCCCTGTTTGCCGAGAAACGCTTGCTTGAATTACGAATGCCATCGGGTAAGCCGGGAGATGCTGGAAGAAAGGCGTTATTGGCATATTGCGAGCGTCCTGCCGATGATACCGTTTTGCTAATTATTACAGAGAAGCTTGACCAGCAAACTCAAAAAACCAAATGGGTAAAAGCGGTTGACAGCATTGGCGCCTTTGTCCAGATCTGGCCGATGGATATTAAACAGATGCCGGACTGGGTCAGCCAACGCATGCGCAAGGCCGGCATGCAGCCGACACGCGATGCCGCCCAACTGATAGCAGAGCGAGTGGAAGGTAATTTGCTGGCGGCAGTGCAGGAAATTGAAAAACTTGCGCTGATTCATGGTGATGGCCCTGTGGATGTGGATGACGTCATTGACGCTGTTGTCGACAGTGCGCGATTTGATGTATTCAAACTGGCGGATACAGCATTGGCGGGTGATAGCGCACGTACAGCACGCATAATGGATGGACTGCGCGAAGAGGGCATTGAGCCAGTGCTGGTTTTGTGGGCACTGACTCGTGAATTGCGCGCACTGGCAGCAATGGCCCATGAATTTCAACAGGGCGCCGATATGGACCGCGTACTGTCATCACATCGTGTCTGGCAGATGCGCAAGGCCCTGGTCAAACGTGCCTTGATGCGCTACAAGGTCGGTCAGTGGCGATATCTGCTACGGCGGGCAGGGCATATTGACCGAATTATCAAGGGGATGGCCGCGGGTAATGCCTGGGATGAAATGTTACAATTGGGGCTGATGTTGGCAGGTGTGCGCCTTATAAAGCCAGCCCTGACAGCGTAAAAGCCTCTGTTTGCACGATACTGCGTTCACCCCGCAAGGGGGTACTCGGAAAAGTTGGCTCGAAATACTCATTTATTATCGTGTAAACTCCGCTTTCTCGCCAACTTTTGCCTTGTCTCGCACTTAACAGAGACTTTTTTACAGGTTTGCGGGTAAGAATGGTATTAAGAAACAAATACACATGAGCGCACAAATGGATATGAAAACAGATATCAAGTCATACATGGCCGATGTAGGTCAGCGCGCACGTGCGGCGTCGCGTGCGATGGCGCGTTCAACGACGGGTATGCGTGATACGGCGTTACTCACGATCGCTGATTTAATTATCGAAACACGTGCACAACTGATCGAGGCCAATAAAAAAGACATGGATGCCGGTCGCAAGAACGGGCTGGCTGATGCATTACTGGACCGTCTCGAACTGACCGATGCGCGTATTGACAGTATGGCCGAGGGCTTGCGTCAGATCGCTACCCTGGCAGATCCGGTTGGCGAGATAACCGACCTCAACTATCGTCCTACCGGCATTCAGGTCGGACGTATGCGAGTGCCGTTGGGCGTGATTGGTATCATTTATGAATCGCGTCCAAACGTAACGGCCGATGCTGCGGGTTTATGCATCAAATCAGCCAATGCTTCGATTTTGCGTGGTGGCTCTGAAGCAATACATTCCAACCAGGCGATTGCCAGGTGTATTCATGAAGGGCTGAAAACCGCAGGGTTGTCAGCAGATGCGGTGCAGGTTATCGAGACCACTGATCGCGAAGCGGTCGGTGAACTTGTGCGCATGGAACAATTTGTTGATGTCATCGTGCCTCGTGGTGGCAAGGGCCTGATTGAGCGCGTCAGTAATGAAGCAAAAGTGCCTGTGATTAAACATCTGCACGGCGTATGTCATGTTTATATTGATGACAAGGCCGACCATGACAAGGCAATCAAGGTGGCATTCAATTCCAAGACCCAGCGTTATGGTACCTGCAATACCATGGAAACCTTACTCGTGGCCGAAAACATTGCTGCCGACATTCTGCCCGGGCTTGGCAAGATGTATATGGATGAAGGTGTGGAATTGCGCGGTTGTGACAGAACGCAAGCCATATTAAAAGACATCAATGCGGCCACGGATGACGACTGGGATGAAGAATATCTCGCGCCTGTTTTATCCATTCGTGTCGTCAAGGGTCTGGATGAAGCCATTGACCACATTCACCGTCACAGCTCCGATCATACTGACAGTATTATTACCGAGGACCTCACCAATGCACGGCGTTTCCTGAGCGAAGTCGATTCCAGTTCGGTGATGATTAATGCGTCAACACGATTCGCTGACGGGTTTGAGTATGGACTGGGTGCCGAGATCGGTATCAGCACTGACAAGATCCATGCAAGAGGCCCGGTAGGACTCGAAGGCTTGACTTCACAAAAATTTATCGTCATCGGTGATGGTCATATCCGCAAGTAAAGCGATAACAGTTCCAGGCACACCATTTGCTGGTCGCTCTGAATAAGCTGTCTCATCCATGATCGGTATTCTTGGCGGCAGTTTCGATCCTGTTCATTTCGGACACCTTCAGCTTGCCCTTGATGTGTACAAGATGCTTGAACTTGAGCAGGTCAGATTGATCCCGAGTCGCCAACCTCCTCATCGCTCAATGCCGGTCGCCAGCGCGGAACAACGGGTGACCATGATCAAGCTGGCCATCAAGGATGAACCGGGCCTTGTTGTAGACGAGTGTGAATTAAGCCGGGAAGGCCCATCCTACAGTGTGGATACGCTTATTGGATTGCGTAAAGAGCTTGGTGATATACCTCTGTGTCTGATCATCGGCATGGATGCATTCCAGGGGATAATGGATTGGCATCATTGGCGGGAGCTGTTCGACTTGTGTCATATTATTGTCGCCCAGCGACCAGGCACAAGTGCATCGTACTCTGACGCCTTGTCAAGCGTAGTAACAAAGTGGAAAACGACATCGCTTCATAACTTGAAGAGTAAAGCCAGTGGCTATATTTATTCGTGTTCCATTACACAACTGGATATTTCATCATCGCAGATAAGAACATTAATTACTGATGGCAAGAGCATAAAGAATCTGACACCCGATGCTGTCATTGAATTTATTAACGCAAACAAGATTTATCAATAAGCGAAAAACAAATGAAACTTGAACAACTAAAAAAACTCGCCATTAATGCACTGGAAGAACGTAAGGCGTCTGATATCACGGTACTCGACGTCAGTAACATGACCTCGATTACCGATGTCATGATTATTGCGACAGGAACATCAAGGCGTCAGGTCAGCGCCATTGCCGGGAATGTGGCTGAAACTGCCAAGCATGAGGGAAATCCACCCATCGGTGTGGAAGGTATGGAATACGGGGAATGGGTACTGGTCGATCTGGGCGACGTTATTGTTCATGTCATGATGCCCCAAACCCGCGAATTCTATAATCTGGAAAAGCTTTGGCAAATGGATACAACGTCAGCTAGCGAGTCTTGAGCTAATGAAGATTTCTCTCATCGCGGTAGGCCAGCGAATGCCGGCCTGGGTCAACGAAGCTTATGAAGATTTCGCCAAACGAATGCCACGTGAATGTGCTATCCGTTTAATTGAGATCCCGGCAGCCAAACGAACAAAAAACACCGGTATTACGCATGCACAAAAAGAAGAAGCTGAACGGTCACTTGAGGCAGCGCCAAAAGGGGCTTTGCTGGTTGCACTGGATACGCGGGGAAAAGAGTTGTCCACTGAACAGCTTTCCGTGCAATTGGCTGACTGGTTACAAGGCGGGCGTGATATCGCGCTCATCATTGGTGGTCCTGATGGATTGGCCGACGCCGTGATGAAACGTGCTGACATGAAGTGGTCTCTGTCGAAATTGACACTGCCACACGCCATGGTACGTGTTGTTGTGGCTGAGCAGATATACCGCGCATGGAGCATGTTGAAGAATCATCCTTATCATCGATGATTGATCAAACATCCGGATCTGTGATTTATCTTGCGTCCCGTTCTCCACGTCGACGGATCTTGCTCGATCAGATTGGAATCCGGTACAAGGTATTGTCGCTGGAGATAGATGAACATCAGCAGGAAAACGAGACACCCGAGGACTATGTTGTACGGATGGCACTGGAAAAGGCACGTGCCGGCCGTAAAATGCGCGAAAATGACGAGCACTTGCCGGTATTGGGTGCCGATACGGCCGTGGTGCTGGAAAATGATATTCTGGGCAAACCGGAGGATCGCGATGATGCAATGGCCATGTTGGCACGGCTGTCGGACAGAACACATCGGGTATTGAGTGCTGTGGCTCTGGCAGGTTTTGGGGTGGGATCCGGTGAAGCAACGCGATTGAGCATAAGTAAAGTAACGTTCCGTGAATTATCTGATGATGAGTGCAAAGCATATTGCGCAACAGGTGAAGCGGATGACAAGGCTGGTGCCTATGGTATACAAGGGCTGGCGGCCGTTTATATTAGTCATCTTGAAGGAAGTTTTTCCGGCGTGATGGGATTGCCTTTATTTGAGACAGGACAACTTTTAGCAGAAGCCGGGATCCGGATATCCGGATCATAATAGTGTATTACTGGAGCAGGCAATGAGCAGTGAAATTCTTGTTAATGTGACACCGGATGAGACCCGTGTCGCTGTCGTCGAAAATGGCGTCGTGCAGGATATTTATATTGAACGTACCCGCAAACGGGGACTGGTAGGTAATATTTATTTCGGGACCGTGTCGCGGGTGCTACCTGGTATGCAAGCGGCATTTATTGATATCGGTCTTGAGCGTACCGGTTTTTTGCATGTTTCTGATATTCCTGATGAGCATAAGGAAAATAATGGCAATGGCGACAAGTCTCAATTATCCATCAGTGATTTCCTTCAGGACGGGCAAAACATTATTGTCCAGGTCGTCAAGGACCCGCTTGGCACCAAAGGCGCTCGTCTCACCATGCAATTATCATTTGCCTCACGCTATCTGGTGATGGTGCCGGAACCGGCTACCGGGAACATCGGCATATCACAAAGAATCGACGATGAAGATGAGCGCCAACGGCTAAAAGATATCGTCAGATCTGCAGCCGAACAGGAAAATGACACGAGCGGTTATATCCTGAGAACCGCCGCTGAAGGGGCTGATGAAACTGACATTCATGATGATATGGACTTTCTGAAAAAAATATGGGATTTGATCTGCGAACGAAAACAAACAGCAAGTAGCGGAGAAGTGTTGCACGAAGATCTTGCTCTTTCGATGCGGACATTGCGTGACCTGGTCACCTCGGACACTGAGAAGGTGCGCATTGATTCCCGCGATACCTATCAGCGGTCAGTAGATTTTGCAATCAAGTTTGTACCTGAAGTGGCTTCATTGATTGAGTATTATCCTGGCGAGCGTCCGATATTTGATATTTTTTCAGTAGAAGACGAAATCCAGAAAGCACTTCATAGAAAAGTCCAGCTTAAATCCGGAGGCTATATCATTATTGACCAGACTGAAGCCATGACCACGGTCGACGTCAACACCGGTGCGTTCGTCGGCCACAGGAATCTTGAGGAAACGATTTTCAAGACAAATCTTGAAGCGACGTTAGCTATTACCCGCCAGCTACGCTTACGCAATCTCGGCGGTATCATCATCCTTGATTTCATTGATATGGACAATGAAGAACACAAGCGCCAGGTGTTACGGGCGCTGGAGAAGGGGCTTGAAAAGGACCATGCCAAGTGCCATATCAGTGTTGTGTCCCCACTCGGTCTGGTTGAGATGACGCGCAAAAGAACGCGCGAAAGTCTGGAACATATCCTGTGTGAACCTTGTCCTACTTGTGTAGGCCGGGGCTACCTGAAAACAGCAGAAACTGTCTGTTACGAGATATTCCGCGAGATCATGCGTGAATCAAGGCAATTTGATGCCGAAAAATTTCTCGTGCTTGCCTCGCATGAGGTAGTGGACAGGCTACTGGATGAGGAATCCACCAGTCTGGCTGAACTGGGGGAATTTATTGGCAAGCCCATCAAATTGCAGGTGGAATCTCTATACACCCATGAACAATATGATGTAGTATTGATGTGATCAGAATATTGTAAGTACATAAAATTATTGATATTTCTTAACTTAGCGGTTGTTCAGCACCCTGCATGCATAATTTTCTTCACCGACTGTGGTCAACACTTCTCTATACAGGAGTGGTTGCCGTGTTTCTGGCGGCCATCTTCCTCAGCATTCTGCGTGTGCTCACCCCGATGGCGCCAGAATATCGTGAAGATATTGAATCGTTTCTGACAGCGTTACTTGATCAGCCAGTGAGTGTCAAAACTGTCGAAGCCAGGTGGAAAGGACTGGGGCCGATACTGATACTTGGCAATGTTCAATTACTGGGGAAAGATGGCAAGGTAGCGCTCGTCCATTTTGATGAAGCCCAAATAGGCATTTCTGCACTGGAATCAATCAAGGAAGGTAAATTAGTCCCCGGCAGTTTCAAGGTCATCGGTGCCGATTTATCCATCAGGCGTTACAAGGATGGTCATATCAGGGTCAAGGGCTTTAGTGCTTCCAGCATCGAACCGGGCAGTGAGCAGGAAGATGTTTTCAGTCAATGGCTGTTCAGCCAGCGCGAACTCGGTCTGGAAAACAGCCGGATAGACTGGCGTGATGACAAGATCGGCGCCAGGCCACTTCACTTCACTAATATCAATCTTCACCTGAATAACAACGGCGATCAACACACATTAAAAGGTGATGTAAAGTTGCCTGCAACATTGGGACAATATTTCAGTTTTCATCTCGATTTTAAAGGTGATCTACGATCCCCGGAAGCCTGGGCTGGCGAAATGGCCGCAACGGGTGAAAGTATACACATTGCACAACTTCTCGGTTCCAAGAAAGTGCTTGGCTTTGGTGCTGATGGCATAGTTGATTTCAAGGTTGATACTTCCTGGAGCAAGGGGCGAATGGATGAATTGGAAGGGACTATCGGTCTGACCGACTTCAAACTGTCGTCAATCAAAATTAAAAAATCAGTTGTTTATGATCGTATTGCCAGTGATGTTGTCTGGGAACGCGGATGGGATATCAGCTTGAGGAATCTGGAAGTGGTGCGTGGAAGCTCGGTCTGGCCAAAAACATTTCTTCATTTTACTTCTTCAGACAATGAAAGCACGTTCAACATGAATGCCGGCTTCATCAGGGCTGAAGATATTACCGATCTTTTACTGATCAGTAATCAGTTGGAGAAAGATGACAGAATTTCTCTTGAATCACTCAATCCCACAGGTGACTTGACAAGTATTAACATGAGTTATTCGCACAAGAGTGACGGTCAGGCGAAGTACAGTGTGAACACGAATTTCAGCAATGTATCTATCAGTGAATGGAAGCAATTTCCTGCTGTCAATGGCCTCAGTGGTTCATTCAGAGCTGACAATGAAACCGGGAACCTGACATTGACAACACAGGAACTTGAAATCGCGTCATCCGGGATGTTTCGTGAACCTGTCATGCTGAATACCTTTACAGGAAAAATTGACTGGAAAAACGAGTATAGCAAGTGGCATGTCAAGGTCAGCGATCTGGATGTCAGGAATGATGATATCAGTGCGCATATGAATATGGAGTACGACATACCGGGTAAAGGTAAATCCCCTTATATTAAATTAACAGGGACATTCAGCAGCGACAAGGGAGAAAATGTTCAGCGCTATTATCCGGTTAACTTGATGTCGAAAAAACTGCTTGCTTGGAGTGACCAGGCCTTTGTGAAAGCGAAAATAACAAAAGGCAGCATTCTGGTTGATGGGCCGCTCCAGGCTTTTCCTTTTGACAAGAAAGAAGGAACATTTGAAGTTCATTTTGATGCTGTTGATACAACGCTGAGTTATGCCGAAGACTGGCCGGTAATGGAACACCTGAATGCGAGTGTTGCTTTTTATGGCCGAAGAATGGAAATCGAAGGCTCCACGTCCAGAGTATTGAGTACAGAGGTTTATGATGTTCACGCCGTCATCCCGAATGTCTCTGCAGAAGAAGAAATTCTATATGTAAAAGGAAAGACCAGAGGCCCAACCTCGGACGGTTTGGAAATCGTAGCCAGAAGCCCACTCAGGCAAGATCTTGGTAAATACATGTCTGGTATGACCGCTACCGGGTCAAGTACTGCTGATATTGATTTGATTATTCCGCTCGTTGTTACGCCCAATACAGTAAAAGGCACCATACAACTGAAAGACAGCAGCATTAAAATGGTTGATTCTGACATTACATTCGATCAGGTTAACGGCAGTCTTCAGTTAACTGAAGACAAGATTCTGGCGGATGGCCTTAAGTCACGCCTGTTTGACCGCGATGCCATTATCAGGATTGGCACTGAATTATCAAAAACAGACAAGGGGAAAAGCGAACAGGCTGTTGTCGTCGATGTGCAAACAACATCCAATGTGAAGCGTTATGCAGAGCTATTCAAACATCCGATATTCAGTTACATGCAAGGTGAATCACCAGTGCATGCCAGACTCGTCGTGCCTCCAACAGATGATGAAGATGATGTTAAGGCCGTTCTCAATGTAGATACAAATCTTAAAGGGATTGCTATTACCTTGCCAGCGCCTTTGAACAAGAAAGCTGATACATCAAAAAAATTACATCTATCCATGAATCTTGTTCCGGAAGCGGTGACTGACGACGGAATACCGGAAAGAAAGCTGCGCCTTGCTTATGGCAAAGATATTAATGGTCTGTTTGTTATACAGAACAAACCCGAGGGTATTGAATTTGACAGGGGCGAGATCGGTTTTGGCAGCAAGATAGCCGACGTCGATCATGAAGGTATGCGTATTACGGGAAAGTTGGCGAAATTCTCACTGGACACATGGTATGAATTTGAAAGCAAAACTGCCGCTAAAACTGAAGGCAAATCGGATGAGAATCTTCTGGGTTCACTTAACAGCGTTGATATCAAAATTGATGGACTGGTTTTCATGGAACGGACATTCAAGAGTATTCATCTGAAAATGGCCAGACAGGAAAAACAATGGATGGCCAATATAGTTAATGAGATGGTAAATGGAAACATCATCGTTCCTGATGATTTGTCAACTTTTCCAGTCGTGATGAACCTGGAATCATTACATATACCCAAAATTGAGTCGGATGACGATAAATCGACGGAGAGAATAGACCCGCGTGAATTGCCAGCATTGAAAATAACAAGCAAGCAGTTTATCTATGATGATATGGATCTCGGTCAACTTTCGCTTGAGACGAGTAAAAATGTCAACGGATTGCGGATCGACAAGTTGATCCTGCATTACCCGACATCTGATATTAACGCACATGGTGCATGGTCACAGGAAAAGGGCCAACAGAAAACTCATCTTGATATCAAGGTCACCAGTAAGGATGTTGGTGACTTGTTGAAGAGATTTGGTTTTGCCGACAACATTGATGATGGTGAAACCGACAGTGAATTTAATATACACTGGCCAGGGGCCCCTATGGATTTCTCGCTGGCAGAAGCCGACGGCAATGTAAAAATCTCAGTGAAGGAAGGCCGTATTCTTGATGTTAATCCCGGTGCCACAGGCAGGGTCTTTGGTCTGTTCAGTCTACAGGCACTACCACGCCGCTTGTCACTGGATTTTAATGACTTGTTCGGGAAGGGATTTTACTTTGACGATATAGAAGGACAGTTCGATATTGATAAAGGTAATGCTTACACCAATGACCTCGTCGTTGATGGGCCATCTGCCCGTATTGACATCTGGGGCTGGACTGACCTTTCCAACAAGGATTACAACCAGAATGTGACAGTCACACCTAAAATATCGGCAGGATTATCAGTCGCCGGTTTTTTTGGCGGACCTGCTGTTGGTGCAGCCGTTTTTGCGATTGAAAAAGTATTAGGGCCAACTATTAATGAAATGACACGTTATCACTACACCGTTACCGGTACATGGGATAAACCAACCATTGAACCGATCAAGTCAGAAGACCTGATTGCCGTACCTGATGGTCCTGATGCATAAGCCATGATGGTATCCTCACTTGTTATGAGAAAATATATTGAAGTGTCTGTGACACAGTTTGCGCAGAAATCAAAATGAACAAAGTCGCCGCCATCCAGATGGCCTCTGGCCCCAATGTAAACTCGAATCTGATCGAAGCGGGCCGGCTCATCAGTGACGCAGTCAAAGCCGGGGCAGGTATGGTCGTATTGCCCGAGAACTTTGCCATTATGGGGAATTCGGAACAGGAAAAGGTCGCCATTCGCGAACCCGATGGTGAGGGCCCCATCCAGGAATTCCTGTCAAAGACAGCAGCCAGAAATAACATCTGGTTGACAGGAGGCACCATCCCGCTTGCAGCCAATGATGATAGTAAAGTGCGCGCTGCCTGTCTTGTTTATAACAACAGTGGCCAGCGCGTTGCGCGCTATGACAAAATACATTTATTTGATGTGCATATTGAAGAAAGCAAAGAAAATTATACTGAATCAGAAACAATTGAACCCGGGGAAGAAGTCATTGTTCTTGATTCACCCTTTGGCAAACTGGGCATCGCCGTGTGTTACGACTTGCGTTTTCCGGAACTTTTCAGAAGCATGCTTGATAAAGGTGTCGAGGTCATTGTGTTGCCATCTGCTTTTACCGCCATCACCGGCAAGGCGCATTGGGAAGCACTGGTGCGCGCACGTGCGATTGAGAACCTGAGTTATGTCGTTGCTGCTGCGCAAGGTGGTTATCATATCAATGGCCGTGAAACACATGGCGATAGTATGATTGTTGACCCGTGGGGTGTGGTCATGGACAGATTGCCGCGTGGTTCGGGTTTTGTCTGTGCCGAACTGGATATTGAGCATGTCGAACAGACACGACGCGCGTTCCCGACCATTAGTCATCGTCGCCTGCCATGTAACCTTCCCTGAAATTGTTTAATAAACCAGCTTAACCAGATAAAACTATTATGACCTCACACGTAGATCTTGCACGTAATCAAATTTTGTCTCCCGCCGGTATGGGTGACGATGATCTTCAGCAAACACTGGACCAGGTGATGACGCATGCCGTTGATAATGCCGATCTGTATTTTCAGGCATCCCGTCATGAGTCGTGGATGCTGGAAGACAGCATCGTCAAGGAAGGTCGTCATGGCATTGAGCAGGGTGTCGGTGTTCGCGCCATGAGTGGCGAGAAAACCGGCTTTGCTTACTCCGATGAAATCATTGTGCCTGCTCTGACCAAAGCAGCCACGGCGGCGCGCGCCATTGCCAGAAGTGGTCAGCAGGGCAGCGTGCAAGCCTGGAAGCGAAGTGCAGGTCATGACCTCTATCAACCGGTCGACCCGTTAACAACCTTATCTGATGAAGAAAAAGTCCAACTGCTGCATGCAGCGGATGCAGCAGCGCGTGCGATCGATCCCAGAGTCAAGCAAGTCATTGTCAGTCTCGCCGGTGTGTATGACACTGTGCTGATAGCCGCATCCAATGGCACATTGGCCGCTGATGTGCGGCCACTGGTGCGCTTTAATGTGCAAGTGATCGTTGAACATAAAGGACGTCGCGAGCAGGGGACTTCTGGCGGAGGCGGTCGTGTCGGTTATGAATTTTTCACTGAAGAAGATCGCATCAAGGGCTATGCCCGTGAAGCCGTGCACCAGGCACTGGTCAATCTGGAAGCGATAGACGCTCCGGCTGGAACCATGACAGTCGTATTAGGGCCGGGCTGGCCGGGCGTGCTCTTGCACGAGGCCATCGGCCACGGACTTGAAGGTGATTTTAATCGCAAAGGCAGTTCAGCCTTTGCCGGTCGCATCGGTGAACGTGTAGCCACACCCGGGTGCACGGTAGTGGATGACGGCACCATGGCCGGCCGACGCGGTTCACTCAATGTCGATGATGAAGGCACACCCACCGAGAGCACAGTGTTAATAGAAAACGGCATCCTCAAAGGCTATATGCAGGACACACTCAATGCCCGACTCATGGGGGTTGCATCCACCGGTAATGGTCGTCGTGAATCCTATGCGCACTTGCCCATGCCGCGCATGACCAATACGTACATGCTGGCCGGCCAGCATGACCCACAGGAAATTATCGCTTCGGTAGATAAAGGTTTGTATGCCGTTAATTTCGGCGGCGGTCAGGTAGATATTACTTCAGGCAAATTTGTGTTCTCGGCCAGCGAAGCCTACCTGATCGAAAATGGCAAAGTCACCCAACCGGTTCGGGGTGCGACCTTGATCGGTAACGGCCCGGACGTGCTTACTCGTGTCAGTATGGTCGGCAACGACCTTGAGCTGGATTCCGGTGTTGGTACCTGTGGCAAGGAAGGTCAGAGCGTACCGGTGGGGGTGGGTCAACCCACTTTGCGTATTGACGAACTGACCGTGGGAGGTACCCATGGCTGATAATCAAACCGCCGTCGCACTGGTTGACTACACATCTGACAGCGATGCATTAAGTGCGCTGGTGACGGATGCACTGGCAGAAGCCAAAGCACAAGGTGCCAGCACGGCGGAAGCAGGCATCCATGTCGAGTCCGGTCTGGAAGTCACGGTACGCATGGGCGAGGTCGAAACCGTAGAACATACCAGTGACAAAAGCCTGGGGGTAACGGTGTACTTCGGTCAACGCAAAGGCTCGGCCACCACCTCGGATTTCAGTGCAGCCGCCATCAAGGATACGGTGCGTGCCGCCTGTAGCATTGCCCGTTACACCGCCGAAGATGAGTACGCCGGCCTGGCCGATGCCGATATGATGGCAAGGGACATTCCTGATCTCGATCTTAACCATCACTGGAATATTTCAGCCGATGCTGCCATTGAACTTGCCACTGAGTGTGAAACAGCAGCGCGCGATTGCGACAAACGCATAGTCAACTCAGAAGGGGCCACGGTGAGCAGTCATCAGGCGTTGCGCGTGTACGCCAACAGCCATGGTTTTATCGGGGGCTATCCCAGTACTTATCACAGTGCTTCTTGTGCAGTCATCGGTCAGGAAGGCGAAGGCATGCAGCGCGATTACTGGTACGACGCAGTGCGTGACAGTATTGACCTCAACAACGTCAAAGCCATCGGTAAAATGGCCGCAGAACGCACCTTGCGCCGATTAAATGGACGACGGTTGCCTACCGGCAATGCGCCTGTCATTTTTGCCGCCGACATCGCATCCACGTTAGCCGGTCATTTAATCGCAGCCATTCGTGGCGGCAGCCTTTATCGCAAGGCATCGTTCCTGCTCGACTATCTCGACAAACAGATATTTCCTGAACACATCAACATTCACGAAGAACCTCACCTGAAAAAAGCCATGGGCAGCGCACCGTTTGACAGTGAGGGTGTTGCCAACGGACATCATGTGTTGGTTGAAAATGGTATTTTACAAAGTTACGTACTGGACAGTTATTCGGCACGCAAGCTCGGCATGAAAACCACCGGCAATGCAGGCGGTGTGCATAACCTGATCATCGATCATGGAGACGACAGCTTTGATGACCTGGTCAAACAAATGAACAAGGGTCTGATCGTCACTGAATTAATGGGGCAGGGTGTGAATATTGTCACCGGCGATTATTCCCGCGGCGCCAGCGGCTTCTGGGTGGAAAACGGCGAGATCCAGTATCCGGTGGAGGAGATCACCATCGCCGGTAACCTGCGCGACCTGTTCATGCATATTGATGCCGTCGGAAACGACGTCGACCTGCGTGGTAATACGCGCACGGGTTCTATTTTGATTGAAGATATCATGATTGGTGGTGAGTAAAGAAAGAATAGACGGGATTTACAAGATTAACAGGATTTAATAGTTTTTGTCATTCCCACGAAAGTGTGAATCTAGGAGTTGTTGCAGGAGCGGCTTAGTCGCTCCCACCCATTTTGACACTGCTTCATAATTGCTGCTGCATTACTCTACCTTCGCCCATCCATGGGCTCGTACCTCCTACATCCCTGTAGTCGTCCGTTTTTTCGCGTATTCCTGCCTACTCAGAAAGCACTATTCCTGATTTATAGAAGTACCCTTACATAAAGAAATAGACAGGATTTACAGGATAGGAGATCTAACCACGGGGAACCTAAAAGAAAGGAGAGTGTTTTCTGTGCTAGAATAGAAAAAATATGGAAAAGAGGTGACATTATGCACACATACACAGCAGTCGTTGAGCATTGTCATGAAACCGGTTTCTTCATCGGCTATGTGCCCGGATTTTCAGGCGCGCATTCTCAAGGCAAGACATTGGACGAACTTAACAACAACTTGAAGGAAGTCATCGCAATGTTGTTAGAGGACGGAGAGCCCCAGTTGGAAACAGAGTTTGTCGGTGTTCAGAATGTAGTGTTAGGATAGGTATGCCAAAACCACCCGTGCTCAAGCCACGAGAGGTAATAGCTATACTTACCGCGCTGGAGTTTACCGAAGTACGACAACGAGGTTCCCACAAACAATTTCGCCATTCTGATGGTCGTGCTACT
>Ga0114931_10003168_pt1 | contig 20876 bp, 16 predicted proteins | sample 2SBtaG_FD_89579 | JGI IMG/M metagenome (GOLD analysis project Ga0114931, IMG submission 89579) | Deep subsurface microbial communities from Kolumbo volcano to uncover new lineages of life (NeLLi) - 2SBTROV14_V59a metaG | ecosystem: Environmental > Aquatic > Marine > Volcanic | place: Kolumbo...
TCAATGCCAGCACCATCACGGCCACGAACGGCACGATCGAGCCGTAGATGTCGCGCATGTTGATTTCCGGGGGCGCCATGGCGCGCATGAGGAACAGGTTGTAGCCGAACGGCGGGGTCATATAGGCGATCTGGGTGGTGATGGTATAAAGTACGCCGTACCAGATCAGGTCGAATCCCAGCAGGCCCACCAGCGGAATATAGAGCGGCGCCACGATGACCAGCATGGCCGTGTCATCGAGAAAGGTGCCCATCACCAGAAAGCTCAGCTGCATCAGCACCAGCACCATCCAGGGGGAAAGCCCGAGCTGTTCGGTGAAAACATTTTCGATCGCCTTGACCGCGCCGAGCCCGTCGAACACCGCGCCAAATCCCATCGCGGCGACAATGATGAACATGAACATGCAGGAAATGGCGAGCGTCGAGCGCACCGATTTTTCAAACACCTTCCACGTCATGCGGCGCTTGACCACCGCGGCCAGAAACGCCGTCATGGCGCCGATGGCCGAGCTCTCGGTGAGCGAGGTCCAGCCCTTCACGAAGGGGACCATCATGGAAAAAAAGATGATCAGCGGCAGCAGGCCCGCGCTCAACAGGCGAAATTTATCGCCCCAGGTGACGGCGGCGCGCTCTTCCGGCGTGAGCGCCGGCCCCAGCTGCGGCGAGATCCGGCAACGGATGTAGATGTAGAGGATGAACATCCCGGCCATCAGAAGGCCGGGAAACACGCCGGCGAGCCACAGTTGCCCCACGGGCTGGCGCGCAATCATCGCATAGAGCACCAGCACCACGGAGGGTGGCACGAGGATGCCGAGGCTCGACCCGGCCTGAATAACGCCGGTGATCATGCGCTTGTCGTAGCCGCGTTTCAACAGTTCCGGCAGCGCGATCGTGGCGCCGATGGCCATGCCGGCGACCGACAGGCCGTTCATTGCCGAAATCAGCACCATCAGGCCTATGGTGCCGATTGCCAGACCGCCGGAAACCGGCCCCATCCATATATGGAACATCTTGTAGAGGTCGTCGGCGATTTTCGATTCCGACAGTACGTAGCCCATGAAGATGAACATCGGCAGGGTGAGCAGCGGATACCACTTCATCAGCTTCATCACCGCCGAGAACGGAATGTCCGATCCGCCGACCCCCCACAGCCAGATTGCCGAGAGCGAGGCGACGAAGCCGATGGCGCCAAACACGCGCTGGCCGGTCAGCAGCATCAGCATCATTGCCGAGAACATGAAGATGGCGATCATCTCGTATGACATCACGATGACCCCTCGTAGATGTCTTCTTCATGATGCCTGTGCGCCGGCTCATCCGCGCGCAGGTCGACGCCCCTGAGCGACGCGACGTCCTTGATGAATTCCGAAACCGCCTGCAGCAGCATCAGGAAGATGCCGATGGTGGCGATCACCTTGACCGGCCACAGATAGGGCCGCCAGGAGGTCGGCGAGCGCTCGATGAAGCCCAGCATGTCGCGCGCCGCGTCGACGCCGCCGGTGAAAAACGCGAAGATCAGGTCACGGAAAAAGGTATAGGGAGCATTGCCGAAATAGCCCAGTGAATAGGCCGTCGAACCGATCGCGCCATGGATCATCACGACCAGATAAAAGATCAGGAACCAGATGACGAACACATCCATCCAGGCTTTGCGCCGTGGCGTCCAGCTGCCGTAAAACAGGTCCATGCGTACATTCGCGGCGAGCTGGATCGAATACGGTCCGCCCATCAGGTAATAGGCGACCAGCGCGAATTGCGCCACTTCCAGCGTCCACCGCGAGGGGTGAAAGAAGGTCTTGGAGATCGACGACCACATCAGCACGCCGACCATGACGAAGATGCCGAACATGATGACCCGGCCGATCCGGTAATTCATGGAATCGACAAGGCGCACATATTGCACAGCGATGTGCGGCATGGTGGCTCCGTCCCGGCCCGGTTCGGTCATCATGTGCTCCGGCATCCCTGTTTTCCGACCGTTTCCATGGCCTCGCCAAGCCCGCTGACGACGCGGTTCACCGCTTCAACATATCCGACGTAAGCTGTTATTGCTCTTGGCATCGGTATTTCCTGTCAAACATAGTTTCGTCCCAATCAGCCATCCCGGTCCGTTTCACGCCGGATCGCTCCCGACTGACTCCAGAGAATTTCGCAGCACATGCTCCAGCCGGTCCGCCCACCAGTCCAGGTCGCCGGCATTGCGCAACAGATCGTTGCGTATTTCAAGCATAACCCCGGCAAGACCGTATTTGTCCTTGTGCCGGCTCACGGTGTGATAGACGCCGTCTCCGGGAGAATAGGGCTTGTTCACGCCGACGCACAGGTCGCGGTCTTTTGCCAGTTCTTCACAGACGGCAGCACCAAAGCGGTTGCCGGCTTCGAATATGACGCCGACCTGCCATGGTCTCGGCTTGCCGTGAAACACCGGTGTAAAACTGTGGACGGCCACCAGCGCGGTCGTCATTCCGTGCTCCCGGCGCGTCTCCAGAAGGTCGTCGATGGTGTGGTGAAACGGATCGTAGACCGCCTGTTTGCGTCGCGCGCGTTCATCCGGCGGCAGATCGAGATTGCCCGGGACGGAAATATTTTCGCTCACCGGAACGATGGAATCCGCCGCGTCCACCACCCGGTTGCAGTCGATCACGAGGCGCGATACGCCGGGATAAATCAGCGGTGCATCAAGCCGCACCGACAACCGCTGCGCCAGGTCAAGCGCACCGGGGTCCCAGACAATATGGCTGTCGTGCAGGTCGGCACTCAGTCCCAGAGTGTCGAGGGAGGCAGGGATAAAACGTGTCGCGTGATCGCAAATCAGCACAACGGGCCCAGTACCCACGGCCCGCTCAAGCGTCGGGGCGGGGATCTCAGAGCTGGAAATATGCTCCACCACGGACAACATCAACCCTAACATTTGTTACATTCGTCAAGTTTCAGGGTGATATGGTATATTAAATACATACCTGCCGCAAACGCGGAATCCTCGATTGCGGAAAATCGGCCGCACGGCACACAATGCGCCAAAGACCGGCTCAAAGAGAAGGGGTGCGACACTGATGCCATCGGCCCAGGACACGATTGCCGAGCAGCTTCGTGCGCAGATTTCCAGGCTAACCGCAGGCGAGCGCAAGGCCGGCCATGTGCTGCTTGCCAACTATCCGATGGCCGGGCTGGAGACGGTCGCCGAATTTGCCGCGCGCGCTGGTGTCAGCGCACCGACCATATTGCGGTTCGTGTCGCGGCTCGGCTTCGACGGTTATGCGGCGTTTCAGCGCCGGTTGAAAGATGAACTCAACGCGCAACTGCAGTCGCCACTGGCAAAGACGGCGCCGCCGCGACGGCGTCAGGGTAACGGCGATCATCGGCTCGAAAGCTTTGCCGGCGCGATTGTCGACAACATCTCCGAGACGTTCCGTCATCTGCCGCCTGGCGAATTCGGCGCGGTGGTCGATGTGCTGGCGGATCAAAAACGCATCCTCCACCTGCTCGGCGGCCGGTTTACCGATCCGCTGGCGCGCTACATGAGTGCCCATTTGCGGGTCTTGCGTTCCGGCGTTACCCACGTCGCCGGTCAGGCCGACAACTGGCGCGACCAGCTGATCGACATGGGCCGCCGCGATGTGCTGATCCTGTTCGATGTGCGCCGCTACCAGGACGATTTGCGTATGCTCGCCGGCACCGCGGCGGCGCGCAATGTCGAGATCATCCTGATCACGGATCAGTGGCTGTCGCCGATCGCGACCCACGCCAATCATGTTCTCTCGGCGCGTATCCCGGTGCCGTCCAACTGGGATTCCAACGCTGCCCTCATGGCGCTGGTCGAAGCGCTTCTGGCGCAGTTGACCGAGCAGCTATGGCCGGCGGCAAGGCGGCGCATCGAAGCGCTCGAACAGTTGCGCGGTGAAAACTGAAGAGTTCATGGCCCGGCCCTCTAGCCCTTGAGCAGGTCGCGCAGCGCCACCGAGGTGTCGGCAAGGCGTTCGGCATCGACGGCCATGCGCCGTCCCATCAGGCGCCGGGCAACGGCGATGTCCATTGGTGTGTTGATCGCGTTGACGGCGGTGAGCTGATCACCGTCGAGATAGAACAGTGAGAATGCTGTCTCGTTGGCGCCGTCGCGCCGCACCATCCGGTCCCACCGTTCGGGAACGCCCAGAATTTGCAGCCTTGCGTCAAACTGGTCGGACCAGCCCCAGGGCACATCGTTCGCGGCGGTCGGTGTGCCGGCCATGGTTTTTGCTGCCGCGATCGCCTGGTTCTGCGCATTCTGCCAGGTTTCGAGGCGGACCCGGCGGTCAAGATAGGGATTGTGGTGGCAGGTGACGTCGCCGGCGGCAAAGATGTGCGGGTCTTCGCTGCGGCCGTACTCATCGACCCACACGCCATTGTCGGTCTTGAGGCCGGCGCGCGCTGCGAATTCGGCATTGGCAACAACGCCGATTCCGGCAACGATCACATCCGCCTCGAGCTGCGTGCCGGTGCTGAGGCTGATTCGACAGGCCTTGTCGCCGCTCTCGATTTCGGTGGCCATGGCGGAGAAAATGATGTCGACACCATGCGACCGATGGAGGGTGGCGAAATGCGCGCTGGCCTCAGTCCCAACGACCCGCGCCATCAGCCGGTCGGCAGCCTCGATCACGCTCACCCGGCATCCCGCCTTGATGGCGGTGGCGGCGGCCTCGAGGCCGATCAGCCCGCCGCCGATTATGGCGACATGCCTGCCGGGCGCAAAATGGGCACGGATCGCCAGGCTGTCCTCGATGGTGCGCAGGTAATGAAGCGGTGCCGCCTCCGCGCCTGGAACGTCAAGCGGGCGCGGCCGGGTGCCGGTCGTGATCATCAGACGGTGGTAGTGCCGCACGGTGCCGTCATCGAGTGCAACCAGGCGCCGGTCGCGGTCGAGTGTTTCCACCCCCCGTCCGGGTATGAATTCGACTCCGAGCTCAGCCAGCTTGTCGGCAGTTGTCAGGTAGCAGCTTTCCGGTGTGGCGTCGCCGTCCATCACCTGTTTCGACAAAGGCGGGCGCTCATAGGGCGGGTGCTGTTCATCGCCGATCAGAACCAGCGGTCCGTCATAGCCTTCCTCGCGCAATGTGCGCACGGCCCAGTGCCCGGCCTGGCCGGCGCCGACGACAATATAAGGGGCCGTATCCGTCATCGTTATCGAATGACCAGACGATGCCGCACCATCACTCGTCCCTCAGCCCGACCAGCACATCGCCGCCCTCAAGCTTGACCGGATAAGTCGCAATATCGACCTCGGCCGGCGCCGACATCGCCTTGCCGGTGCGGATATCGAACTGGGCCTGATGGATCGGGCATTCGATACATTTTCCTTCCATGAATCCGTCGGTCAGGATCGCGAATTCATGGGAACAGACATTGTCCATGGCATAGATTTCGCCGTCCAGCAGGTAGAGGCCGATATGTTTGTCCCCGACCTTGACGGCGATCGGCTCGTCTTCGAGAATTTCAGATTTGTCGGCGACCCTGTGCCAGGTCAGCGGATCGTTGTTCATGTTATTGTGCCCCCGGGCTGTTTGCCACCGCAGTTAAAAATTTTGCCCACCGATAGCACACCGATCGCGAAGGTCAAGCCGCCGTTCGGACAGTCGGTCGGGGCCGGATTATTGAAGAAAAACCGTGACGCGGTCGGAGCGGCCGGCGGCGTCCACCACCGATATGGTGACAAAACCGGCGCCATCAGGCGTCCATGTGGTGGTGCGCTCGAATTTGCTGCGCGCAACCGGCGCGCCGTTTACGAACCAGACGAACGGCGGTTTGCCGTACCGGATCCTGATCGCCAGCGGCATTGCCGCATCGTCGGCATCAAGCCCCAGATCGACCCGTACGCCGTCACGCGGAAAGGCAATTTCCGGCTCCGCGTCACGGGCAGCAATCTGCTGGCGCGGATGACGGAACCGCTGGAGCGGCGGTGGCAGTTTGCCGGTGGTTGCCTGCAGAACGCCGCTGGGCGGGTCTTTGAGTGGAACCCGGTCCGGCCCGATTCGCGCGAAGGCTTCAAACAGCAGCGGCGCGGCGGTGCGAATGCCCGACAGGCCGGGCACCGGCGCACCGTCCGGCCGCCCGACCCAGACCCCGACGACATGACGGCCATCAAAGCCGATCGCCCAGGCGTCGCGGTAGCCATAAGACGTGCCGATCTTGAACGCGATCTGACCGGCCGATCCGTTGGTGGGCGGCGGCGTGCCGCGCAGGATGTCGGCAACATACCATGAGGCCGCCGGTTCCAGCATCGCGCGCGTGGCCGGGCGTTCGCCACCAGCGCTGCCGGGCAACACCCGTTCGTGCAGTTTGACGGCCTGCCCGCCGCGGGCAATTGCGGCATAGGTACTGACCAGACCCTTGAGCGAAACACCGACACCGCCAAGGCCGATTGCCAGGCCCGCGGGGGTTGCATCCGGCAATTCCGGCTTGGCGCCGGCGCGCCGCAACCGTGCCAGCAGGCGCGCCGGGCCGACCGCGTCAAGGACCTGGACGGCGGGCACGTTGAGGGATGCCGTCAATGCCTGGCGGATCGTCACCGTGCCGTGAAACCGGCCATCGAAATTGACCGGCACATAGCCGGAAAACCCGGTCGCGCGATCCTCTATCAGGCTTTCGGGATGGGCCAGCCCGGCCTCGAAGCCGAGCCCGTAAATCAACGGCTTGAGGGTGGAGCCGGGCGAACGCCGGGCCAGGGTCATATCGACAAAGCCATCGCGTTTCATTTCCAGAAGACCGGCGGAACCGACGGATGCGAGGATCTCGCCGGTCTGGTGATCGGCCACCAGCACTGCCGCTGACAGCCGCGCATCCTGTTCGCGCAGCCGCGACGCGGTGAGCGTCTCGAGGGCGCGTTGCAGGCCGGCCCTGATGGTCAGGCGGTGGACGCCGGAGGCACCCTTGCGCCGCCCCGTCGCTGCCCGGGCCGCGGCATGGGCGGCCAGCATGGGAAATTGCGCGCGTGACTTTCTGACCGGTTCGCGGCGCGCCGCGGCGGCGTCGTCGCGCGAGACAATGCCGGCCCCGGCGAGCCGGTCCAGCACGCGGTCGCGGGCGCGGCCGGCGGCGTCATGGCGGCGGTCCGGCCGGCGCGCTTCGGGTGCTTGCGGGATCGCCACCAGCAGGGCGGCCTCTGCCGGCGTCAGACGTCGCGGCTCCTTGCCGAAATAGGCAAGGGAGGCGGCGCGCACCCCTTCCAGGTTGCCGCCATAGGGCGCGAGCAGAAGGTAAAGACCGAGGATCTGCTGTTTGCTCAACTGCCGTTCAAGCATCCGGGCGTGGACGATCTGGCGCAGCTTCGCGGCGGCGCTGCGCGTCGCATTGCCTTCAAGCAGGCGGGCCACCTGCATGGTCAGCGTCGAACCGCCTGATACAATCCGGCCGTTGACGGCAAGCTGGAAAGCGGCGCGCCCGAGCGCTAAAAAATCGACGCCACGATGGCGGTAAAACCGCTTGTCCTCAAAGGCAATCAGCATGGCAATAAACCGCTGGTCGACCTGGTCCGGCGCGACCGGCAGGCGCCAGCGCCCGGCAGCGGTCGTAAAGGGCCGCAGCAGAACGCCGTTGCGGTCGAGCACGACGGCGGACGTTTCGATCGCGCCGGGCGATGGTGCCGGCGGCAGGCTTGCCTCGATTCGCGCAACGGCGCCGTACACTCCGGCGCCAAAGGTCACGGCAAGCAGCAGTGCCGTGGTCGTGCAGGCCAGCAGTGCCGCCCACAGGGTGTGCCGGCCAGACGGTATGGCGGTGCGTTGGGTCGCCATTACCGGCCTATCTCAACGGTCCGGCGATCTCGACGCGTCCGGCACTGGTCCAGCCACGCACGGCCGGGCGGTACATGTCTTCGACGATCGCCGCCGGGTGGCGGAAATTGCCGGGCGAGACAGCGCGCACCGAATAGGCCAGCTTGAACTGTACCGGATCCTGCTTTTTGCGGTTGACGGCGGCAATGAACCGGTCGACGCGCGCTTCGGTGTGGACCGCCGCGCGCTTGACGTCGAGCCAGCTCAGACCGGAAACCTTTCCGCTCATGGTCAGGTTCGGGTTTTCGATTTCGAGCCCGGCCGGCAGCGGATCGACGACCATCAGCCGGCCGGTCGTGCCTTCGTCGGCGCGCACCGTCAGCACGACCACAAGACGGTCGTTCTGCGCGATCGCGCTGGCATCGACCGGCTTGCCGGTGTGGTCGAAAAAGCCGCGTTCGATCTTGAGACCGTTGCCGCCCGCCGGCGCCGCCGCCTGGGGCACCCCGGTGGTGGTAATGACCGCGTCAAGTGCCATGTCACCGCGATTCTCGACTTCGACCGGCTTGGCCGCGAGCCGCGCGCCGTCATAGCGCCGATAAAGCGACCCCGAAACCGGATCACCATCGACCGCGAAGGACAGCTGTCCGGCCTTGCGCGACAGGGCATTTGCCGCCAGCAACAGCCAGGCGTTCTCCTGGGTGCTGGTATATCCGGCAGTCTCCCTGGCATCGGCAATCCGCGCCGCGAGCCGCTTCAGATTGATAGAACTCTGGCCGGTTTCAGCCGCCAGCGTCAGAATCGCCGCGCCATCGCGCATTGCTGAGCCATAATCGTTGCGCCAGCCAACCGGCCCGCCGGTCAATTCCAGCGTGCGCAATGCCGCCTGAAACACCCGGGATGCCCGTTCACGGTCGCCGTAGAGGGCGAGCGCCGCCCCGATTTGCGCCTTGGGCAGGGGGCCGGCGAAGGCATTGAGCTTGGTCTCCGCGTAATACCTGAGATCGCCAATCGCCGCGCGTCCGCTGCGCGCCAGGACATAGAGGGCATAGGCAAGCCCTTCGCCGCCCCGGGTGAAATTCGAGGCGTAGGCGATCCGGTTCGCCAGATTATCAAGTGCAATACCGAGTGCCACTTTCGGCACCTGATATCCGGCCTCCTTCGCGCGGACCAGGAAATCGGTGACATAGGCGTCAAGCCAGGTATCACCGCCCGACGGACCCCACAGGCCAAAGCTGCCGGCCGCCGACTGGTTGGCCAGAACGGCGCTGACTGAACCATTGACTTTCATGCGTATTTTCTTGTCGGCACCAAGGCCGGCAATGCGGGCAACATCATTGAGATAGACCAGCGGCAGCGCCCGGCTGGTGATCTGTTCGGCGCAGCCATAGGGGTAACGATCCAGGGCGGACAACAGTCCCGGCAGGTCAAAACGGCCGGCGCCACTGATCGAGACCGTGGCGCTGGCGGTGCCAGGTATCAAACCTGCCAGCACGCCGCTGCCGACAATAAGCCGCCCGCCGGCCGGTTCCAGCGAGACAATGCGGCGCCGCACGACCGGCTGATCATTGGGCCGGATCTTGATCGTCATATCCTTCACGATCTGCCGTCCGTCCGGCATCAGAAGCGCCATCTCGATGGTCGCCGAACCGACATTTCGAGCTGAGAGCGGCACGAACAGGACCGTGTGTTGCCGGGCCCCGAGCGAAACCGTACGCCCGCTGTCGTCTGGCGCGATCTCGATCCCGGTGCTGCTTGAAATAGTCAGTTTGTAGTCGCCTGCCGGACCCTCGACATTATTAATTTCGATGAACAGGCGGGTCCTGTCGCCGGGATTGAGGAACTTCGGAGCGGCGGTGGCGACCACCACGGGATCGCGCACGACAACGTCGCGCACGGCATGGCCGACGCCGCTCTTTGACCAGGCCATGGCCATAACCCGGACGGTGCCGTTGAAATCGGGAATGTCGAATGAGACGCTGGCAGTGCCGTTGCCATCGACCCGCACAATACCGGAATGGAACGCCACAAGGTTTTCGCTCGGCGGTGGCGGCGCCGAGATCTTGAACATTCCGCCGTCGCCGCCCGAACGCACGCGGCCCCTGACACCCTGCATCTGGTCGATCAGATTGCCGTAGAGATCACGCATTTCCATCGCCAGTCGGCGCTGGCCGAAGTACCAGTTATCGGGCGCGGGCGGCTTGTAGCCGGTAAGATTGAGAATGCCGAGATTGACCGCGGCGACGGTGACATAGGCTTCCTCGCCCGCGCTCAGCCCGGTAATCTTCACCGGCACCTGCAGGGCGGTCAGCGGGCGTATCCGTGGTTCGGGCGCAATCTCGACGCCGAGCTTGCGCTCAGCCGGATCGACCTTGAGCCACCGCAGTCCGAGCGCGCGGGCCGGCATCCGCCGGGCGGTGCGGTCCATCGGCCGATAAAGTGCTGCCGTTACGTAGGCGCCAGGTCCCCAGTCCCTGGTAACCGGCAGCATGACGCTGGTGCCATCAGCGGGAACCGCGACGGTCTTCATCGTAATGAGTTTGTTGTCGATCACCGAAATAACGGCGGTTCCGGCAAAGCGCGGCTTGATCCTCAGTCGTGCGGTATCGCCGACCCGGTAGAGCGGCTTGTCGAGCGAAATGTTCAGAAAATCCGGTGTTTCGGCATTTCTCGTCACCGACGACCAGCCGGCATCGAAAACCACGCTGCTGGCGGTCGAACCGTTGTCGCGCGTCACTTTCAGGCGATAACGGCCCCAGCTGACGGGGACCGACAGGCTGGCGGGTTGCGCCGCGCCGACCGGCAATCGGCCGTCGCTGACGCGGCTGGCGGAGACCACCGGTTCGTATTTCCACTCGCCATCCTCGCGATACCACTGAAAGCGGGTGGTGAGTTTCTCAAGCGTCCATTCAAGCCCGGCATCGGCGACCCGCGCACCATCGGGCGCAATGACAATGATTTCGAACCCGGCATTGGCGCCCTCTTCGACGGTGTTGTCCCTGAACAGCGGCCGGATGCCGATGCGCGGCCCGTCAGGCATGACCGGCCGTACCAGTTTGCGCTCAACAGTGCGGCCATTGGCGTCGCGCAGACGGGCGATGATCGTTGCTTCGTAAAGCCGGGTCGTGCGCGGAAGTTTCGGCAGGGCGACATCGAAACGGGCGGTGCCGGTCTCGTCAGTCGTTGCTTCGAGTGTCAGCGGTTCGCTCACCGCTTCGGCCTGGTCATTATCCAGACCAAAGCGATAATCGGCATTCGGCTTGCGTCCGGTACTGACCGGAACCACCCTCAAGGTGCCTTCCAGCCCCAGACCCTGCGCCGGGGCGCCATAGAGATAGCGCGCCGAAACGGTAACACCCATCGGCCGGTTTGGTGTAATCGCGGTGTCGTCGGCTTCCAGGTCAAAGGCGAGCCGCTCCGGCTCGAAATCCTCCACCAGCACGGCAAGGCTCGATAGCGGATCGGCCTTGGGATCGGCGAATATCTTGAGGCGCCAGGCGCCGCGCATCGCCGCACCGTCAAGCTTCAGCCGGTGATTGTAACCGCCGAGCCCGCCGTCGGCGAGCGTCACCCGGCTGTGTTCGACGCCGTCCGGACGTTCCACCACCAGGGTCAACGGCAGACTGCTGATCGCCGCAGCCGTGCGGTCGCGGGCAAGTGCTGTGATATGCACGGTTTCACCGGGCCGGTAGACGCCGCGTTCGGTGGTCAGATAAAGGTCCACCGGTGCCGGAGCCGGTCGCCCCTCGACGCCACGGTCGGTGAGATCAAACGCCGGCCTGCCGAGATCGAGGAAGCCGTAATCGCCATCATCGGTCTGTGCCACCACCAGCCGGGGCGCAAGGCCGCCCTCGCCGCGTGTCAGACCGGCGGCGAAGCGGCCATAGCCGTCAGCGTCGCTTTTTGTGCGGGCCAGCACTTCGTTGTTCCTGGCAATCAGCCGCAGACGGACGCCGGCCATCGCCTTTGCGCTGGCGAGCGCGCGCACCGACACATGAATTCCGTCAGTGCCCTTGAGGATCGACAATCCGATATCGGAAATAACGAACCACTGGGTCGCAAGCGGACTCCAGTCATCGCTGCGGTCGTTTTCCGCCTTTGCGGTGATGACATATGTGCCCGGCCGTGTCGTCTTCAGGGCATCGTTGATCGGGATCGCGGTGGTGACATTGCGGTTGAGCCTGGACCTCACTTCAATGATGCCCTGCCAGACTTTTTCGCCGCTCTCCCTGGCGATCTTTCCGGCATCCCCCTGGTCGAGCTGCGACAGGAACACACCCCGCCGCAACGCCGCCGCCAGCGCCCGGTCGCCGATCCGGTAAATCGCGGCCTTGATCCGTTTGGTGTTGACCGAAACGATCGGGATGATTGCATCCTTGCCGCGCGGCAGTACGTAGGACTTGCCGGAAAAGCCGACCCAGGGCGCCCGGTCGCGCACATAGATGTCGAGATCGGCGTCCTTGCGCAGCTTTTCGCCGTCGCGCGCCGGCAGGCCGGCGCGCACCTTGATGCGATAGCGACGGCCATGCCGGACGCCGTCGATACAGATCTGGTTCGCCTGCGGTTCAATGGCGAGACCGCGTTCATCGACCGAAATGAAGCTTGGCAGCGCCGGGTCTTTCGGATCGATCCGGTCGGACAACACGATGCAGATGCGCGGGCTTGCAGTGTCCGCGTCAACCGTATGTGATGTGATGCGGAAGCCGTGCTTGTCGACGACATCGTCATAAATCTTGCGCACACGTTCGTTCTCGACGAGGGCCAGGCTGGCGCGGTAGGCGCGGATCGCCGGCTTCCAGTCGCCGCGCTCGCTCAGGGCGCGGCCCAGTATCCACAAGGCCTCGGCGCGCTGCGTGGTCTTTCGGGCACGCAAATAGGCATTGACCGCCGCCGCGGTGCCGGTCCGTTTTGCCAGTTCGCGCTGCTGGTAGGCCGCGGGCTTCGACAGCAGGGTCATGATCGCGAACCGCGCCCACAGGCCTGAATCACCTTCAGAAAGTGTCAGGGCGCGGCCATAGGCAAGTGCCGCGTCCTTGAAATTCTTGGCATTCATCGCCGCGTCGCCGGCTTCGCGCAGCTCGTCAAGCCCGGCGCCGGCGGTGTCGAAGCGCTTGTTCAGCCGGCCGGCAACGCGGCGCGCCTCATCGACATAGCGCTTGTTCAGGAAGCTCAGTTCCGAGAGCCGTTTTTTCTCCAGCTTCGGGTCGAGCCGCGCGGCCACCACGATCCGTCCTGACGTTGCGCCCTTGAACGCCCTGAGCTCGCTAGCGCTCCATTTCAGGAAACACCATTTGACCTTGCGATTGTACGTGAAGGCCTGGCATTTCTCGTCGCCGATACACGCCTTCTGACACTTCTTCAGGCTCGACTTCTTGATGGTCTGGTAATCGTTGCCCGGATAATCCGCATCAGGAACGACAATCAGTTTTCGTTCTGCGGCGACGCTCGCTGAACTGCCCGCGGCGACCAGCGCCAAAACGAGCACCATTGCGAAGTGCCGAAGAAAAATGCGCGTTGCAGCCGGCATGACAACTCTCCTCAGGGTATTGCGTCCAAGCTGGCGCCAAAAAACAGCAGCAGTGTGGCACACCCCGAAAACGAATCAAGATGCCAGCGCGTTTGGTCAGGCAAATTTTGTCCGTGAAAGGCCTGTTGGCTACTCGCCGTCCATGCCGGTGCCGCTTCCGCCCGGTCCCCGCAGCACACCGAGATGGCGCGCCTGGGCGATCAGCCGCGCCAGCGTGGCGCGGCGATAGCCGGATATGTCAATGGCGGTAAAATCGTAAAATCCGTGACCGGTGGCGAGGCCCGTGGCGCCGGTTTCCATATTGCGGGTGACGATTTCAGGGGGTGCGAAACGGTCTGATTCCAGTTCACGGGCAAGGTAGCGCGAGGCGTAATAGAGAATGTCGCCGCCGCCCCAGTCGACGAACTCGAGCAGCCCCATCGCCGCATAGCGAAAGCCGAAGCCATAACGCACCGCCTTGTCTATGTCCTCCGCGCTTGCAACGCCTTCTTCGACCATGCGTGCGGCTTCGTTCATTGCAAGTGCCTGGATGCGCGGTACGATGAAGCCGGGACTTGCCGCACAGTGCACCGGAACCTTGCCGACCGATTCGAGCAGCGCGACCATGCTGTCTGTAACCGTGTCGTCGGTGTCCTTGCCGGCGCTCACTTCGACCAGCGGCACCAGGTAGGCGGGATTGAGCCAGTGCGCATTCAAGAACCGCTGCGGCCGTTCGACAAAGCCCGCCAGCTGGTCGACCTGAATGGTCGATGTGGTCGAGGCGATGATCGCTGTTGCGGGTGCACGGGCCGATACCAGTTGCAGGGCGCGGCGCTTCACTTCGAGCACTTCCGGAACGCCCTCGAACACGACATGCGCCGCGGCCAGCGACTGTGCCGCGCGATCAGGGCCGGCGGTGGTGATGCGCGCCATGATGCCGTCGATGAGGCCGGCGTCGAACACGCCTTCGTCGGCAAGAAAAGCGAGATTGCCGCGAATCTCCAACAGGGCGTCATCGAACAGCCTGGCATGCCCGGCGGGCTTGCGGTCCTTGAGATCGATCAGCGTGACGGCGTTGCCGGCATAGGCGAATACCTGGGCGATGCCCCGGCCCATCCGGCCGGCGCCGACGGCAACGATACTTGTCACGGCTCCAGACCCTCCTCGAGCAGTTTTGAAAGCGCCCCGGGCGTGATGGCGCCGAGGCCGAGGCGGTCCCAGGATCGTCCGGACTGACGCAGGTCTTCGCCAACCACCGCCGAGCCGATCGCGATCAGGCCGTCGGCAACCGGCATGGCGACACCGGCCCAGGCGCCGAGCGTGGCATAAAATACCAGTCCCAGCGCGATATCCTCACGCATGTAGCGGTGGTCGTTGAGGTCGATCCGTTCGCGCCAGTCGCCGCTGTCGGTCAGACGTTCGTGCGCGGTGTTGCCGTACATCCATTCGTCGCGCGCGTCGTCATAGTGATCGGCCAGCGGAAAATGCGGGGGCCGGTAACCAAGCGCTTCGCGCAGCGCCATACGTTCTGCATCAAGAGCGTTGGTGACCCGGCGGATCGAGGCCTGGGTCCCTTCATTGTGAATATCCCACCGTTCGAAATGTTCGAGCGGGCCGGCGTTCATCATGATCAGCGGCGGATGAATGACCGGCCCGGCGTTCATCAGCGCGCCGTCAAGGGCATCGGACAACGGTTCGACCGCCGGATAGGCGGCGGCAAGAAGCTTGAGGGCGCGGGCGCTGTCGCGGGCCGGCCAGACCCCGGTTGGCAGCCGCGTCGCGCGCACCGAAATGGTAACCGCCTGTTCCGATGATTTGCGCGCCAGGTAGGGCAGGGTGCCGGTTTCGGCAATGGCGATCGCGGCGCCGTTTCCGGCGTCCGCCATGGCGCGCGCCAGCAGATAGCTGCCAAATGTCCCCGGTGGCAGGAATATCACCTGACCGTCGCGCAACAGCGGCGCAAGGTCGGCGAACAGACCGGCCTGCGCGGTCGCCGGAAGCGGGATCACCACCAGTTCGCTCCGGTGCAGCGCTGCGGCAAGATCGGTGGTGGCGCCGGCGAGGCGGACCTGCCGGGTGCCGGCGGCGTCGCGCAGCGACAGGGTCCGGCTGGCGACAATATCGGCGAACTTCACGTGGTCGCGACGCCACAGCGTGACGTCGTCGCCGTGATCTGCGAGATCGGCCGCCGCCGCGTAGCCGCCATGGCCGCCACCCAGTACCGCGATCTTCATGTGCGTCTCTCCCCGCCTTGTATGTGTCTGCCCGCCCGAACGCGGCGGTGGTTGATGTTGGGCCAGCGCGCCGCTGACCGCAAGGGCCGGGCAGGGTCGTGATCAGGAGGTGGCGATGAGATGGATGATTTGTGGACGGCACCATGGCATAATGCCCGCCACATCAGCAGCATGGCAGGGTAATGAGCGAAGCCGCCGATCACGAAAATCTTGCGCCGGTACCAGCCGGGCGCTGGCCGTCCAATCGTCCGGCGGCACCCGTCGGGCAGTCTGAACAGGCCGCCGAACGCGATGCCATGGCCGGTTTTGAGGTCAGCGACGATTTTGTCCGCTTCGAGCAGCGCAACGATATTTTCTGCCGGGCACGCTGGGACGAGCGGGTCAGCAGCGCCGCGACCAAACAGTTCTTCATGTCGCATCACAAGATGACGCCGCGCCGGGGCGACGGGTTTCGGCAGCGCGATTTCGCCCTGCGCAATGCCGCCTGGTCGGTCGCCAATGCGTTTTCGGGCCGTGGCCTCAAGGATGGTCTGGCGGAAGGTTTTCTCGATGAACTGCAACACACGACCGACGTTGCCGGGGACAAGGCCGAGATTGGTTCGGTTGAGGAGCAGACCGCGGAAATCAAGCAGATTGCCCGATTGTTCGGGGCCGACCGGGTCGGCATCGCCGCCTATGATGAGCGCTGGGTCTATGCCGAAAAATATGACATGCGCAGCCGCATGGGGCGGCCCAACACCGTAACGGACGGCATGACCAGCGTGATCGTGCTGGCCCATGCGATGGATATCGATCTGATCGCCACCATGCCGTCGGCGCTGGCGAGCGCCGCTGTCGGCATTGGCTATTCAAGCGAGATTCCGACCGCGTTGCAGGTCGCCGAATATATCCGCAATCTCGGCTACCAGGCCGTGGCCACCGCCAATGACACAGCGCTTGCGATCCCCTATGCGATCATGGCGGGGCTTGGCGAATATGGTCGCAACCAGATGGTTATCACCCCTGAATTCGGCCCCCGGGTGCGGTTTTCAAAGGTGTTTACGGATCTGCCGCTCAATCACGATGAACCGAAATATTTCGGCGTGCGGGCATATTGTGACATTTGTGATGCCTGCGCCAGCGCCTGTCCGCCCAAGGCGTTGCCGTTCGGTCCGCCCGAGAGCGGTGGCCACAATCAGTCCAATATTGCCGGCGTGCGCAAATGGAGCGCCAACTGCGAAAAATGCTTCGGCTACTGGGCCAAACTCAATACCGATTGCGCAATCTGCATGCGGGTGTGTCCCTATAACCGTGATTTTCGCAAATGGCACAACCGGGTCTGGCGCTGGCTGGCCGGCGGCAGGTGGCGGCATGTGGCGTTGTGGCTTGCGCGCAAATTCGAGTCTGGCGCCCGTGCCCGGCCGAAATCCTGGTGGGCCGCCATCGCGCGCCGGTGACGCCAGATCAGTCCGCGGCCTGGCCGCCACCATCCCCGGCCTGAAGCTGGCCATAATTTTCCGCCCCGATATCGCCGTACAGCGAAAGCTGGGTTTCGAGCCAGTCGATATGGTGCTCCTCGTCTGCGATCAGGTCCTCAAACAGTCCCATCGACGTGAAGTCATTGGCGTCGCGGCAGACCGCGCGGGCTTCGCCATACAGCTTGCGGGCGCTGTACTCCGTTCGCAGATCCGCTTCCAGCACTTCCTTGACGTTCTCACCGGTTTCAAGTGCGTTGAGTTCCTGCAGGTTGGGATGGCCTTCCAGAAACAGGATGCGGGCGATGATCTGATCGGCATGTTTCATCTCGTCGATCGAATCATTCTTGTGATGTTCGCCGAGCCTGCTGTAACCCCAGTCATCGAGCAGCCGATAGTGCAGCCAGTACTGGTTCACCGCCGTCAGTTCATGACGCAGCGCCTTGTTGAGATATTCCAGTACGCTCTTGTCGCCCTTCATGATGATCTCCCGGGTCGCGATATTCCGATTGGCTAAACTATGGGCTATTGACACCGCGCGATCAATGAACACGGTTCGGCGCTGTCGGGCGGGCGCGTGGTGGTTCACTCGGCGGCGATCGCCTGGAGCACCACCGCCGGACCGCCGCCGGATGCTTCATCCGCGACACGGCCGTCCTCGTCGATCATTCTGGCCATGTGGCTTGCACACTTGCCACATTCGGGCCGCCGGTCGAGCCAGTCATAGATATCCGCCGGCACGACCGGCGCATCCGGCTGGCGTACCCGCACTGCGCGGATCGCGGCGCGGACCTCGCGATCCTTGATGTAGTTACAGTGGCAGATGATCACGGCTCTGGAAACCTTTCCCGCAAGACAACGAGATTGCCCATCTCGTGACGGCCAATGATACTCATTCTCAATTGCGAAAAACAAGAGTGAAGATGTCGCGTTGCCGCCGGCGCCCAGCGCCAAAGTGTCGCACCGCTTTGATCTGCATCAATGCCGCCTTCGGGCTTGCCGCGTCATAAAAGTAATAATGACTATAGCCCGGCAAGATCAGGCGAAAGCGCCGGCGGGGGCCGGCGGGAGGCGGGAGAACCAGCCGTGATTGATCCGATCGAGTTTCTTGAACAGGCGCATTTGCGCCAGGCGGCTCTGTGCGATGCGCTTGAGCGAATCGCCGACGGTCTTCCTGACGATATTGATGCTGAGCTCTGCGCATCGGTGGTGACGGAATTGGTTGTCGACATGCCACGGCACCACCGTGACGAGGAGGAGGGCCTGTTTCCGCTGCTGGAAGCGCGCGCGCGATCCGACGACAACGTGGCGGCCCATCTTGCATTGCTGCGGTTCGAGCATGCCACCGATGAGTCCTATGCCGAGGAACTGAACGATGTTCTGACCGCCCTGTCGGTCGGTCAGCGGCCCGAGAACCCTGACATGATCGGCTACATGCTGCGGGGCTTTTTCGAAAGCTACCGGCGCCATCTCAAGTGGGAAAACCTGGTCCTGCTGCCGCTGGCGCGCGAACGGCTTACAGGCGCCGACCTCACCACTCTTACAGATGTGATCCGCGCCCATCGCGAAGATATGCCGGCCGTGATCGCTCATTAGACCGCGTCAGGGTGTCGGCGCGCGATCATGCTGGTTCCCGATGCCGGTTTGCAGTGGGCGTATGTTATCACCAGCAAAGCGAAGAATATGCGGTGCGCTTCGCCTGGCGCTCATTCAATCGGCTTTACCGCGACAACCTTGAAGGTCCGCATGACGTCGTCATGCTCGAGAATTGAAATATATTCGCCGGGTTTGAAGGAATGGCTGTTGAAGCGGTAGCCGGTCTCGTCATCATCCTCGTCGCCATTGACATCATAGTGAAACGCCCAGGAGCCGCCGGGCTTGCGGATCAGGTGGCCGACCTCGTCGTCCTCGCCTTCCCAGAACCGCACGACCCGGCATCTTTCACGGTTCTCCTTCCAGTTTTCCGCATCGATATGGCCGTCCTCGTCGATCGGTGCGGTAAAGCGATAGCCGTGAGTCTTGCTGCCGTGCGGAAAATCAGGATCGCGGGCAAGTTCCAGCAGAACAGTCTTCAATGTCATCGGCGGCTCTCCCGAAAACCCTGGTTGGCGGTCTCAGTTCGACATCAAAACCGGCACAGTCATGTGGTGCAGTGCGCTGCGGGATGCCCCGCCGAAGATGAATTCGCGCATCCGCGAATGACCATACACACCCATCACCAGCAGGTCCGCGCCGTGATCGGAGACACGGTTGAGCAGCACCTCGCCGACGCCGACACCGGCTGCCGGTGTCTTTTCGGCGGTGACGTTGACGTCATGGCGCGACAATGACGCCGCCAGCTCGCTGCCCGGCAAATTGCCAGCGACCTCAGGTTCGCGCTGGGCGTCGACCCAGATCAGATGAACCTGGCTGGCATGCTTCAGCAGCGGCAGCGCGTCGAACGCCGCGCGGGCGGCTTCCCTGGTCGCGTTCCAGCCGACCACGACCTGTTCGCCGATGGTCTTGAAGTCGCCGGCCAGCGGGATCACCAGCACAGGCCTGCCGGCCTCGAGCGCGACGCGCTCGTTGAAATCAAGCTCCAGGCCGTTGTCGCCATCGGTATCGACCTGACCGGCGACAATGAGATCGGCTTCGCGGCCATGCTCGATCACGACATCGGCGACATTCGGTGTCAGCGATGCGGCCTGGCGCCACTCGCCATTGATTCCCTGTTTGCGGGTCTCTTCTTCAAAGATCTTCTTCGCCTGCTTTGCCTCGGCTTTGAAATGGCTTTGCTGCATTTCCATGATTTCGGGCGTCAGGTTGACCTGCACCGCCGGATGCACCCGGATCGCCGGCGCGACATACAGTCCGACGACATGGGCATCATCGCGCAGTGCGATGATCATGGCCGCCGACAGGATAGCTGGAGCGCGCTCGACATCGTTGAGTGAAACCAGGATCGTTTTGAACGCCATCTTAACCTCTCTTGAATCTGATACGCCAAAGGTCTCACGACCGGCGCATATCTGCTTTGATATGTGTCAATGGAACGCTGGCAGGTCCTGCCCGGCAAGCGCGTTCAGGGCGGCGAGATCGGGAATAAGGAAGTGCTGATTGTCAGACAGACGGATCAGTTCGCTGGTCCGCAGCCGGGTGATCTGGCGGCTCACCGTCTCGATTGTCAGACCGAGAAAATCGGCGATATCCGCCCGGCTCAGCGGCAACTCAAACGTCGGGTGGCGCGGCGCGCCGTTGTGCGGGCAGCCGGTGAGAAGACTGCGCTTGGCGATCAGGCACAAGAAACTGGCAACTTTCTCCTGCGCCGTCTTGCGGCCCAGCAGCACCATCCATTCGCGCGCCGAATCGAGTTCATCAAGAGTGCGTTCAAACAGGCGATGCTCGAGACCCGGTGCCTGTTTCAGCAGCTGTTCAAAGCTGCTGTGGGGGAAGCAGCATAATTCGACATCGCTTGCCGCCTCCGCAAAGTAGGGATTGTTCTGCGAGAAGGTGCGTCCGAGGAAGTCCGGAGCGAACAGCAGACCGACAATTTGCTGGCGCCCGTCGGGCAGGGTCTTGGTGAGCTTGATCACGCCCGAAACAACATTGGCGAAGAATTCGGACCGGTCCTCGTCCGACATGATGACCTGGCCGACGGAGAAATGCCGTCTGCGGGCAATCCGGTTGAGTAGTTCCAGCTCCTCGCCGTCAAGTGCTCCACACACTGCCCTGTGCCGTATGGCGCAGGTCGAACAGCGCTCAGATCCGGCATATCTGTCTTCGTGCGTGTTCATGTTTACCACTCCCCTAACGCGGGCATTTGCGGCATGCCGCAACACCCACACCCGATCTCCCAGATGGTTTGTAACATGCTTTCAATATTTATGTGGTTCGGCTGTGTTGCGCTGCAAGTCTTAATCTACACGAAAATGTGACCGGGACAAATTGCCACATCAACA
>Ga0114931_10003169_pt1 | contig 20871 bp, 13 predicted proteins | sample 2SBtaG_FD_89579 | JGI IMG/M metagenome (GOLD analysis project Ga0114931, IMG submission 89579) | Deep subsurface microbial communities from Kolumbo volcano to uncover new lineages of life (NeLLi) - 2SBTROV14_V59a metaG | ecosystem: Environmental > Aquatic > Marine > Volcanic | place: Kolumbo...
AGGACTTCGACAGCCAGGCCCGGTGTCACACCGATACGGCCCTCCGAGAGGGGACGGAACGTGAATTCCTCATCGTTCGTGCCCGAATAGGTCCCGGCCACGTTGACCGACACGATCTGACCTGACCCGGTATCCAAAGTGGTGGAAAGTCCGAGCGAGGAACTGGGAGATCCCGAGGCGTCGCTGATCAGCAACGACGAAGTGGTTCCCTGGGTATTCGAAGTCACGACGACGCGGCCGTCGACGACGCTCGCTTCACTTTGGCGGTGGTTCGGGACGCGGAGCAACGGGGCGCCGTGGCCCTCTCCCGAGTGGCCTGGCTCGCCTGGGCGTGCCGCGGCGACCGGGTGATCGGCGCTCGGGTGCGCGACCGGATGAGCGGGGAAGAGGGAACCCTCCGCGCCAGACTCTGCGTGAATGCGACCGGCCCCTGGGCCGGGGATCTGCTCGGTCCGGAGACGGCCGTTCCGGGGCTGCGCCTGACCCGCGGTACCCACCTGGTGCTCGCGGGCGATCCCGGCGGGGAGGCGCGGCTCTTCTTTTCTCCCGAGGACGGGCGCGTCCTTTTTCTGCTCCCCTTCGGTGCCGGGCGCTCGCTTCTGGGGACCACGGATCTCGACGAAGCCGAGGTCTCGGCGGAACCGGCGGTGCGCCGCGACGAGGTGGCCTACCTCGGCCGGGCCTTCCGGAGCCAGTTTCCCGCCTGGGCCTCCTGGAGGCCGGTGGGGCTCCAGTGCGGTCTCCGCCCGCTGGTGGACCACCCCGGGAACCCTTCGGCGGTGAGTCGCGAGGAGCATGTCGAGGTGGACCCCGCGAGCGGTGTGATCTCGATCCTGGGAGGCAAGTTCACTACGTACCGGGCGGTGGGAGAGCGGGTCCTGGACCGGGTCGAGGGCCTCCTCGGCGTCCCCGAGGGGGGGCACCCCAGCCGTTTCGCGCCCCTCGCCCCGGCCGGGAAAGCCGGGGGTGAGCCCGAGGCGGTCATCCGGCGTGCCTTCGCCGAAGAGTCCGCGATCACCCTCGACGATCTCTTCTTTCGGCGGACGCGCTGGGGCCACGGCGGTCCGTGGGAGGAGCATCTGGCCGCCGCCGGTGAGGCGTGGCGGCGGCGTTTCGGGCTGTCGCCGGGAGCGGGCGCCGAGGTGGCGGAGGCGTTTCGGGAAACCCAGCGCCGCCGCCTCGCGCCTCTCGCCGGGTGGCCCGAGCCCTGACGCTTTCCCTTTCGCTCCCGGGGAGGAGCCGGTATCCTATCGGTGATATCCCGACGTGTTTCCACGGAAGTCTGCCTGGGGGAGCCCGTCGGGGGAACTAGGAGCGTCATGCTTCCCTGTAATTTCAACCACCTCTATTATTTTTACCGGGTCGCGGTCCACCAGAGCGTGAGCAAGGCTTCGAAGGAGCTTCTCATCGCCCAGTCGGCGCTCAGCACCCAGCTCAAGCAGCTCGAGGAGTCCCTGGAGCTCACGCTCTTCAATCGGACCAAGGGCGGGATGGCGCTCACCGACAAGGGACAGCTGGTCTACAAGTACGCCAGCAAGATGTTCGAAACCTACGACGACATGCGTCGGGCCATGGCGTTGGCGGAGAATGAAGTGCGCGGCCCCCTGCGCATCGGGAGCGTGAACTCCATCGGAATCTACCTGCTCCCCGAGATTCTCGCCGACTTCCACGACAAATTTCCGGACGTCCAGATCAAGCTGGAGATGCAAAGCTCCAACGAGGTCGTGGATCTACTCCAGGAAAACCACGTCGACGTCGCCCTCATTGCCTGGGATCGCAAGTATCCCCAGCTCGCCTCCCGAGTCATCATGAACAATAGCTTGCTCCTGGTCGGCGGTCCCAAGCATCCCCTGGCCCGCCGCCGGAACCTCGTTCCCGCCGATCTCGCCGAAGAGAATTTCATCGCCTACGAGGCGGGCACGCCGACCCGAATGATGATCGACGCGTATTTCAAGGAGATCGACGTCTCCCTCAACTACGTCCTCGAATCGGCCAACATCGCGAGCATCAAACACCTGGCCATCGAGGGGATGGGCTTGGCCTTCCTGCCTGAGATCGCGGTCCAGTTGGAGCTGAAGGAGAAGGCCATGAAGCCCATCAAGGTCCGGGGGCTGCAGCTTGAGCGACCGATCACGCTTTACTGGAAGGAGCGCCGCGCGCTCACCCGGCCCGCCGAAGAATTCATCCGGTTCATTCGCGCGCGCTTTCCGGCGCTCGAAGCCGGAGCCGAATCGCCCGCGTAACGAGCGGTTCCCTCCCGATCCATTCCCTGGAGGCTCCCATGGGCGATATCTTTCCGATTCTTCTCCTGAACGGCCGTCCCGCCGCGGGCAAGTCCGAGATCATCGATTATCTCAAGAAGCTTCCCGTCGAGGAGCGGATTGAACGGTTCCACGTGGGAGAGATCCAGGAGTTCGACGATTTTCCCATCCTGTGGGAGCGTTTCGAAGACGACGACATTTTTGAACGCAACGGCCGGTCCCGCCTGATCTCGGATCGGCACTTTACCTACCAGGGAAAGGAATACGAAGGCTACGTCTTCAAGGACCGTTTCTACTGGGACTTCCTCATCCAACGGCTCTGCTTCGACTACGAGAAGGCCGAGCGGCAGAACCCGGGCTTCGGCGAGCGAACGACGGCATTGATCGAGTTCGCCCGGGGAAGCGAGCACGGAGGGTGGGCCCAGGCCTACCCCCAGCTCTCCGATCCGGTGCTCTCGAGGGCGGTCACCCTCTACATCGATGTCCCCTGGGAGGAGTCGCTTCGCAAGAACCGTCGCCGGTACAACCCGGACAAGCCGGACAGCATTCTGGAGCACGCTCTCGAGGACAAGAAGATCGAGATGATGTACAAGGAATCGGATTGGGAGGCGTTCTCCGGGGCCGACCCGGATTACCTCCACGTCCGCGACTTCCGCGTCCCCTACGCGGTCTTCGGGAACATGCCGGAGATCACGGATCAGCCGGAGAAGCTCGGCGCCCATCTCACGGAGTGCGTCGCAAAGCTCTGGACCCTTCGCCGCGGGGGGGGGCGGCCTTGATCTTCGACCGGCCGCTCCCGGCGTCCCGAGGGAGCGCGCGATGATCTTGTGGCGAACGCACGAGGGCAGCACCGGTCGTCTCATCCAACTTTGCGTCGGGTACTTCTTCTTCTATGTCGTGACCGGGGTGACGGTGAAGTACTTTCTGGGCAGCAAGGAGGCCGGCCTCCCGGGAATGACCGGCCCGCAGTTCTTGGTTTACAGCACCGTCGGCGGGACGGCCCTGGCTACCGGGGTGGTGCTTGTCCTGCGCTGGTTCCGGCTGGAGAGCGTCCGTCCGGTCCGTCTGGGGAGATGGACCGTTCCCGGAGAGGTGCTCTACATCGTCCCGTCGGGCATCTGCACCGCCGTCATCATTCCCACCACGACGCTCATGTATACCTTGCCGATCTCGGTGATGGTGGCAATGACCATCATGCGCGGGAGCGTCATCGTCATCAGTCGGATCGTGGACGCGGTCCAAATCTCCCAGGGGCTGCTGGACAAGGAGGTCTACTGGGAAGAGAACGTGGCGGTGGTCTTTGCGGTGGCGGCGGTGGCCGTCAACGTGATGTTCGTGCGGGGAGGCGGATTCGATTTCGTGCGCTCGGCCGCCGCCATGGGGATTCTGGGGAGCTACGTGGGCGCCTATTCCGTTCGCATCTACATCATGAACTTCTACAAGAACACCCGAGGGAAGGGGCAAAAGCTCAACAACAGGGCATTCTTCGGGATCGAGCAAATTGCGGCCGCGGTCACGTTGCTCGTCGTCGGTGTCGTCGTCTTCCACGCCCCGCGCCTTTTCGGCTGGGAGGGAACGGTGATCGACCAGTACCGGGGAGCCATCCTCCACCCGCTGCCGCTCTGGGAGTGGGCGATCCTGGCCGGCATGGCCTTCGGGGCGGTGGCGTTCTTCTCCGTCTTCCTGTTCATGTTCAAGGGGCGGACGGCCACGTTTGCCGGTCTGGTGAACCGCCTGACCTCGCTCATTGCGGGGACGGTCGCCACCCTCGTGTTTTTCGCGGCCTTCGGCGGGAAGTTCCCGTCGGTGCGCAGCTGGATCGCCCTGGCGTTCATTCTGGTGGCGGTCGCGTTCCTGGCGCGATCCGAGAAGAAGCGGGTTCTGGAACTTCACCGGACCCGGGAGATCGAGGCGACCTGAGAGGGTTGCCGGGAGGTACAACGCCCATGAGACGCATGCGTCGATTCGTGATCCTTACAGCCCTCGCGGCGCTGATTGTCGCCCCGGTCGCCGGAGCGGCCGAGGTGGCCTGGATGGAAGGCTCCTTCGACCAGGTTCTCGCCCGCGCTGCCGACGAGAAGAAACCGATTCTCGTCGACTTCTATACCGTGTGGTGCGGCCCCTGCAAGAAGCTGGACCGGGAGGTGTGGGTGGACCCCCGCATCGCCGAACTCACCGGCGAGGGATTCGTGGCCGCGAAAGTCGACTGCGAGAAGGGCGAGGGCATCGACCTCTCTCGGGCCCACAAGGTCTTCGCCTACCCGAACGTGGTGGTGTTGAACCCGGACGGCACCGAGCTGGACCGGGTCATCGGATACCGCGACCCGGACGCCATGCTCGCGTTTCTCTCGGACATGAGAGCGGGGCGAAACACCACCGATCAGCTCATGGCCGCGACGCCCGCGACCTCCTCGGATCCGGAAGCGCTCTATCGGGTGGGCGACCGGCTCACCGCCATGGCGCGCAAGGACGAGGCGGAGCCCTACCTGCGCCGGGCGGTGGAACTCGACCCTCGCAACGAGGCCGGCGTCGGGGCCCCCGCCCTGCTGGATCTCGCCGATCTCGAACGCAAGGTCGAAGACTTCCCCGCCGCGATCGGGGTCGTCGAGCGGGTGCTCCGTGAGTTCGCCGACGACGCTATCCAGGACGAAGCCCTCTCCCGTCTTGCCTATTACAACCGGAAGATGAAGAACATGGAAGGCGCGGCCGACGCCTATCGTCGGATGATGGCGCGCCACCCGGAGGACCCGGGCACCCTCAACGCCTTCGCCTGGTTTGCCGCCACGAACGGGGTGGCCCTGGAAGAAGCGACCGAAGTCGCCCGGAAGGCGGTGCGCCTTTCGAAGGAGAAACCGGGGCTGCTCGACACCCTCGCCGAGTGCTACTACGCCCGCGGCATGATCGACGAGGCGGTGGCGACGATCGACCGGGCCATCGCCCAGGAGCCGGACGATTCATACTACCGGGATCAGCGGAGCAAGTTCGAGGCGGCCCGGACCGGTTCCGAGTAGGGGCCGGGTGGAAGGGCGTTCCCTCGGTTTCGATCGGTCCGGACGAGGCGAGGCCGCGGACGGGGTCAGCGGGCGGAATCCTTGCGGGTCTCGGCGCGGGTCTTGTCGGCGACCCGGGGGGGATCGTCGAGGTTCAGGTCCTCTTCGACTTCCTTGGTGGCCCGCTTGAAGTCCCGGATGCCTTTTCCCATGGCGCGCGCAATCTCGGGGATCCGGTTCGCCCCGAAGAGCAGCAACACGATCAAGAAGATGACGGCGAGTTCGCGAAATCCCACTCCGGGCATGATCGACTCCTGACGGTGAGGACGTCCTATCCGTCGCCGCCCCCTCCGGAGCGCGTGGACCGTCCGTCCGGAACCAGTCTAGCACGGTGCGAGGCGGCCGGCACCGGGAAGTCCCCGGGCGTGACCGGCGCTCACTCGCCGAGGAGCTCGGAGACCCGGTAGAGGGCCCGGAATTCCACCTGGTGCTTGGCGAAGGCCTCTTCCCCGCCTTGCTCCCGGTCCACCACCGCCACGATGCGCCGCACGGTCGCGCCTTCCCCCCGGGCTACCGCGAGGGCGCGGAGGACCGAGTCCCCGGTCGTCACGACATCCTCGACCAGGGCCACCTCGCCGTCGGTGGGGAAATGCCCCTCGATCAGCTTGGCGGTCCCATGTCCCTTGGCTTCCTTTCGCACGAGAAAGGTGGGGACGGGCTTCCCCTGCTGGTGGCTCACCGCGGCGATGGCGCCCACCAGGGGCGCGGCTCCGAGAACCGGTCCTCCCACCGCCGCCGGCGGACGGTCCGCCAGGGCGTCGAGAATCATGGCCGCGCAAAGAGCCGCCCCCTCCGGATGCATGCTGGTGCGCCGCACGTCCAGGTAGAAGGTGCTCCGGGCGCCCGAAGCCAGGGTGAAATCACCCCGCATGAGGCTTTCGCGGATCAGGATGTTCTTGAGGCGTTCTCTGACGTCGTCGTTCACGGTGGATCTCCCTCCCGGTTGCGGAACCTAGGCCGTGGCGTCGGTGGCGTCAACCGCCTCCCAGGATCGGTTATGCTAGACTCATTCTATGATCCGCGTCTCCGCGCCCGGCGTCTACAGGAATCCTCGCTTTCTTGCTTCCGTTCCCCCTCGGATTCTCATCGTTCTCCTGGCGACGGTCATGACGGTCTCCTCGGTCGCCGCGGCGGTCCCCGGCCCCATCCCTCCGGGAACCGAGGTACCCGGCCGGATCCTCCTGGAGCTGACCGAGGCGGGGGCTCGCGCCCTGCGCGACGGACGGCTTGTGCCTCCCGTTCTCCCCGGCGGAACCGCCGCCCGCCTGGAGCCCCTCTTCATCTCCCGCACCGGACCGCTCGCGCGGTACGCGGTTCTCTCCTTCGAGGCGTCACCCGCGGCCTGGTTCACACCGGATCCCAATCGCGACGTCCTCGCCGTCCTGCGCGCCGAGCCGTGGACCCGCCGCGCCCAGTCGGATCTCGTGCTTCCGGTGGCCGCGTTGCCGGACGATCCCTATCTGTTGGGGGAGGGGGGGCTCCCGAACCAGTTCCATCTCTTCAACCCGGGCGGTCTCTCTACCCGCGCGGTGCGCGCCTGGCCCTTCGTCCCCGCCGGCCGTGAGGTCACGGTGGCGGTCCTCGACAGCGGCATCGACTGGGAGCATCCCGATCTTGGGGGACCGGTCCCCCCGGCGGGGGTGCTCTGGACCAACCAGGCCGAGATCGACGGGCTCCCGGGTGTCGACGACGACGGCAACACGAAAGTGGACGACGTCATCGGCTGGGATTTCGTGAACGCGGTGGAACTCTCGGGGATCGGTGTGGACCCGCGCGAAGACGGCGCCGATCCCGACAACGACCCGCGGGATTTCGCCGGTCACGGAACGCACGTGGCCGGCCTCGTCACCGCCGCCGGAGACAACGGAATCGGGCTCGCCGGTCACGTCGGCGGCGTCGTGCGGCTGATGCCGGTCCGGGTGGGCTGGGATCCGGGTCTGGGAGGAGCCGTGGTCTATATGGGCTACTGCGCCCAGGGCCTGGAGTATGCCGCCCTGAACGGGGCCGCGGTGGCGAACTGTTCCTGGGATAGCGCGGACCTGTTCGGTCTCGGTGCCGCCTTGGACTTCGCCATCAACGACCACGACATGGTGATTGTGGGGTCGGCCGGAAACAGCGGCCTCCAGAATCCCCAGTTCGAATACCTGGCACGTCGCCCCGATTGTCTCGGGGTAGCCGGAATCCGCCGCGACGGCCGCCGCGCCGGTTTCAGCAACTTCGGGGACTGGGTCGCCCTGGCCGCCTTCGGCCAGGGGATGCCCTCGACCGGCTTCGACCAGACCACCGGCGAGCACACCTATTTCGTGAGCGGGCCCGGCGGCACCTCCTTCGCCTCCCCCCAGGTGGCCGGGGCGGCGGCGGTCCTGCGGGCGGTTGCTCCCGAAGCGGACGCCGCCACCATTCGTGAGACCCTGATCGGCACCGCCCGGGACTTGAGCGACGTGGATTCGGTCTATGCGAGCCTCCTCGGCGGCGGGTTGCTGGATCTCGCCGCGGCGGTCGAGGCCCTCGGCGGGGGATGGGATGCCGTCGGCGAGGTTCGGGGATTGACCCCGCTCCCCGGCTCCGGGTTCGCTCTGATCGACGGCGCTGGCGGCCGGATCCTGGATGCCGTGGGTGCGCCCCCCGAAACACTCGCTTCGTCGGCCCCTCCCTCGGGCGGGCTTCTCCCGGCCGCCGGACGGTTCGGGGAGGACGCGGTCTGGGTCACGGGCGAAAGCGATTCCCTGATGGCTCGCCGTGCCGACGGCGGCCCGCTTCCGGGCTGGTCCCGGCCTCTTCCCGCCGGAAGCGCGAGTGTGACCTTGGCCGATCTGGACGGGGACGGCGACGACGAGGTGCTTGTCCCCGGCGGCGACTCGGTTCGTGTCTTTCGCGCCGACGGTTCCGAGGCGACGCCGCTGCCCCTCCACGCGGGTCATCTTCTGGTCGGGGACTTCGACCCGGGGCGCCCCGGTCCCGAGGTCGCGGCGGTGGGGGCCGCGGGAACCCTTCGCCTGGTGGATGCCCGGGGTGTGGCGATGCCGTCCTGGAACGCCGCGGTGGGGGAGATCTCGGTGCCGCCGGTGGGGGCGGAGCTCGACGGCGCCGGTACCGCCTCGGTGATTCTCGCCGGTCCCGATCCCGCGCGACCGCAGACCGCGGTCCGGGTCACGGTCCTCCGTGAAGGAACGGTGCGACCGGGCTTCCCGGTGTCCTTCGAGGCGCCCCCGATCACGGGCCTCTCGGTGGCCGGTTCCGCCGCCGCTGGTCGGCTGGAGATCGTCGTCGTGGATTCGCTCGGGGGGATCCATCTCGTGGCCCCCGACGGGACGGTGCGCTTCCTGGATGCCGGGGCGCCGGTGGCGGGCGAGGTTCTCTCGGCCGACCTCGACGGTGACGCCGACGCGGACTACCTCGTCCTTCGCCGCGACGGGGTGCTCGCGGCCTGGAATCGTGCGCTGGAGCCGGTCGTGGGCTTCCCTCGGATTTTTCCTTTCGGTGGGGCGCAGACGCCGCTACTGCGGGACGGCGGCGGTCAGCGATACGTCGTGCTCGCGGATACCGCGGCAGGGGTTTGGTCGATTCCCGTCGGTCCCGCCGCCACGCCCGCCCCCTGGCCCACCGCCCGAGGTGACGGCGCGCGGACGGGCTATCTGGACTTCGAGCGCGCCACTCCGACCGCGCCCCGCGCCCGTCTGTCGTGGAGCTGGACGCGACACGAAGGGCGCCTTTGCTGGTCGCTTTCCGGCGACGCCGCGTTTCTCGCCTATCGGGCCGGGGTCCGCGGAAGCGGGACCTGGACGACGGGAGGGACCGAGGACGATCCCGGCACGGCCTGCATGACGATGGCGGCATCCCCCGGTGACCGTGTGGACCTGGAGGGTCTCGGTCGCGATGGCACCTGGCGGTCGCTCGGTTCCCTGGTCGTTCCCGGCCGGGGGCTCCTCTCCCTGCTGCCGCCCTATCCGAACCCGTCGAACGACGTCAGCCGGTTCGCGGTCCATGTGGGGTCGGCCCCCGCGCGTCTGGAATTCTTCGACGTGCGCGGGCGGCGGGTGCGGCGCGTCACGGTCTTGCCGGAGACGGTGTCGGTTCGCTGGGACGGTCGGGATGAAGCCGGGCGTCGGGTGGCGGCCGGACTCTACTTCGCGCGGCTCACCCGCGCCGGAACCTCGGTCGTGCAGCGTGTCCTCCGCAGCCGATGAGTCGGTCTTGCCGGTCAGGGCGGGAGGCGGCGCTCCTCGGGACATCCCGGCCAGTTGCAACGGAACAAGCCCGGATCACCCGGCGACCAAGGGATCCATCCTTCCCGAGAGACGGCGACGGACATGACGAGACCGGGGCGGGATTTCTTCCCGCCCCGGTCGGGTCCTTGCAACCGGGCACACGCGCGAGCGGAGCGCTTAGAAGTGTGCGTCCTTGATGTCGCCGACGGCGTCGTGGAGGCCTTCGATCTGGTCGCCGGTCATGCGAACGACCTGGGTCGCCGACGGGCTGCTCTCGTTCCCGCTGAAGTCCACCGCCGTCACGTAGACGGAGACCGACCCCTGAGTGTTCACCACGGCGCTGTAGCGATTCTCGGTGATGGGTCCGTTGTTCAACCGGGTGACAATGCCGCCCATCGTCACGTAGACGTTGTACCCGTTCAAGTCCGGCTCGTTCCCTTCGTTCCACCAGACGCCGAGGATGCCGTCGGCGCCTCGGGCGCCGAGGATGACCGGTGCCAAGGGAGGCGTGGTGTCGGGTTGGGTGGCGACGGAACTCGAACTGCTGCACCCGACCACCAAAAGTGCCGGGGTGAGCGTCATCACGATCAACAACGCGATGCGCAACTTCATGACTTGTCCTCCTTCGCAAGCGTTCTCAGTTTGAGGCGGTGTGCCCTTTTCAGTCTTTCCGGGACCGCCGGGGTCCGGGGTCGGCTAATGCAATGGGCGTACCAATTGCACGATCGACATTCGGGTTATCGGCAACCTCTTATGGGGGTGCAGTTAGAACCGGTATTTTTTGGGGTGAAGGCCCCAGGGGGTGGGGGAGAGCCCCCACCGGCGTCGTGCCGGTTGCATGGCCGGAACCGTCCGGTGCTGCAGAGTGCAACAAAGAGTTCGGGGAAAGCCCCATCCGGACGGAAAGTTGGAACCAACGTGCAATTTGGCGAATCTGGAACCGCGCGGCGCTGGCGGAAGGGATTTCCGGTTTTCGGAGCCCTCGTGGTCCTTGGGGCGCTTCTTGCGGGAGCCGGAATCGCCCCCGAGGCGGCCGCCGGTGCCCCGGCGCCTCTTCCCTCTCCCCTGGACACCCCGGCTCCGGTGACCTCCAGCTTCGGGGAATACCGGTCAGGGCACTACCACGGCGGCCTCGACTTCTCTACCGGAGGTCGGATCGGTCTCGCGGTTCACGCTCCGCAGGCGGGATGGGTCTACCGCCTGAGGGCCTCGGGGATCGGCTACGGTCGGGCGATCTACTACCGTTTCCTGGACGGCCGAACGGCGGTGTTCGCCCACCTCAGCCGGTATGCTCCGCCGCTCCAGGCCGAAGTCGAGCGGCGTCAGGACGCGGAGGGCAGCTACGAGGTCGATTTCCGACCCGCCCCCGGAGCGTTTCCCTTCGAGGCGGGGGCGATTCTCGGTTACAACGGAGACAGCGGGGCCGGCCCGGCTCACCTCCACGCGGAGATCCGGGTCGGCGAGGAAGCCGCGGTCGCGATCAACCCGGAGCGTCTCGGCTGGGGGGCCGGAGATACGGAGCCCCCGCGGCTCACGCGGCTCCGGGTGGTCCCCGCCACTCCCGGAGTCCTGGTGGACGGCGGCACCGATCCGGTGGTGATTCCCCTCGCGGCCTCCGCCCGCGCCGAGATCACGGTGACGGGACCGGTCCGGGCCTGGGCGGAGGCCACCGACCGCTATCGCCTTGGGGGGAGCGCCCTGGCGCCCTACCGCATCCGGGCCCGGCTGGACGGGCGGCCGGTCTCGGAAACCACCTTCGATCGCTTCGACTGGAACTATCCGGCCGAGGTCGAGGTGACCTTCTTCGAACCGCTGGCCCGTCGGCGCGGTGAGCGCTGGATTCGCCTCGACTCTCCCGCCCGGACCCGGCAGGCCGTGGCCCGGCCTCCGGTCGCCGACGGACCCTGGGGGCACCGCCTCCCGCCGGGAGAGCACGACCTGGAGATCACCGCCGAGGATTTCGCCGGCCACCGGGTCGTCCGCGAGGTGCTCTGGAGGGTGGCGCCGGTGGTTCCCGGGACGGCCCCGGCGGGACCCTCCCCCGACCGCGTGGTCTGGACCGGACGGGGAAGCTACCTGGAAGCACGGTTTCCTCCCCGAGTGGGCGCACCGCAAGTGCGGGACGCCGGGGGCCGCCCGGAAGAAGAACTCTGGACCGAGTTTCCCCTCGGCGAGGGCGTCCTTCGCCAGATCGGTCCCCCCCTCCGGGCGGAGGAGCGCGGGCTGCGTTGGTTCCGGTGGACCGGCCCCGGCGGAGCAGACAGCGTGGCGGCGGTTTGGGTCCCCGCCGCGGCCGCCGGACGACAGGCCGTCTCTTACCGGGGTTTGGAACTTCGGATCCGTCCGGGTGCGACCTACGAGGATCTCTGGATCCTCCTCGACCGGCCCCGCGACCTTCCCGATCCCGGGAACGAGACCGAGCTCACGCCGGTCGCTCCGGCGTACCGGCTCACTCCCTGGGCGGAGCCCTTGCGGGAGAGGATCTGGGCGATCCTCTCCCCGCCGGTGGGGACCGACCCCGCCGGTCTAGGAGTCTACAGCCGTCGCGACGACGGATGGTCCTATGAGGGGGCGGAGACGGCCGAGGGGGGGTGCCTGGCCGTACGGCTTTCGAATCTGGAAGAGGTGGCCCTCTGGCGGGACCGCCGGGCGCCGCGCATCCTGGCGGTGCATCCCGCGGCGGGGGACACGACGGGTTCTTCCCCCCGGATTGAAGCAGTGCTGCGCGAGACCGGATCCGGGATCGCCCGGCGGCAGGTGCGGCTGACCCTCGACGGCGGGCCGGTGATCGCCGAGTGGGATGCGGATGCGAACACCCTGCGCGCCCATCTCCGTCGCAATCTCTCAGCCGGGCCCCATCGCCTCGAGGTGGAGGCAGTGGACCGGGCCGGCAATCGTTCGCGGCGCGCCTCGGGTTTCGTGGTGCGGTGATCGCCGCACTTTTCGATCGAAAGGGATCTGTCCGGCCGAGAGGATTCGCGTTACTTTTGGACCCTTCCCCGAACCCATGACGTCATCCGGATCGCCCGGTCTCCGGGCCGATGCCCCAGGTGGAACAACAACAACCGTGGCCGATCGCTTCGTTCACCTTCGCGTTCATTCCGATTTCAGCCTCCTCACCGGAGCGGCGAAGGTCGCCGCCCTGGTGGAGCGGGCCGCCCGTCTCGGCATGCCGGCCCTGGCCCTGACCGACAACGGAAACCTCTTCGGCGCGATTCAGTTCTACCAGGCCGCGGTCAAGGCCGGGATCAAGCCGATCCTCGGAATGGAAACCTATCTCGTGCGCGGGAACCGGCGGGAACGTTCCTCTCGCCCCCGAGACCTGGACCGCCTCGTGCTTCTCGCTGCCGACCGGACCGGCTGGGGAAACCTCATCAAGATCGCCACCGCCGGCTACCTCGAAGGGTTCTACTACCTTCCGCGCATCGACTACGAGTTTCTGGAGGATCACGCCGAGGGTCTGGTTGCGGTCTCCACCGGGATGAACGGCGCGGTCTGTCGCGAACTCCTGGGGGGACGGCCCCGCGCGGCGGTGGAGATGGCCGGCCGCCATCGGGAGATCTTCGCCGACCGTTTCTACGTCGGTCTCGAGGACCACGACATCCCTCACCAGCGGGGGACGATTCCCCAACTCGTCGACGCCGCCGGCCGGGCGGGCGTGCCCCTGGTTGCCGACAATGACGTCTACTACCTTGAGGCGTCCGACGCGCCGGCCCAGGAGATCCTGGTCAACATCCGTCAGCAGCACACGGTGGCCGACGCGAAGCGTTTCCGCGCCGAGACCGACCAGCGCTACTTCAAGTCCGCGGAGGAGATGGCGGCCCTGTTCCGGGGGGTTCCGGAGAGCCTGGCCGCCACGGCGGAGATCGCCGAACGCGTCTCGCTGGAACTCGAGTTCGGGAAGCTCCTGTTGCCCGAATTCCCGTTGCCGGACGGCTTCGACTCCCTTCAGGGCTACCTGGAACACTTGGCCCGCGAGGGGCTCGGGCGGCGGTTTCCCGAGACCACCGCCGTCCTGGAGGAGCGTCTGGTCTACGAGTTGGGCATCATCCGGCAGATGGGCTACGCGGGCTATTTCCTGATCGTCCGGGACTTCATTCAGCACGCCCGGGACCAGGGGATCCCGGTGGGACCGGGCCGAGGATCGGCCGCCGGATCCCTGGTCGCCTACTGCCTGGGCATCACCGACCTCGACCCCATGCGCTTCGACCTGCTTTTCGAGAGGTTCCTGAACCCGGAACGGGTCAGTATGCCCGACATCGACATCGACTTCGACTATCGCCGCCGGGGCGAGGTGATCGAGTACGTCAAGGAGAAGTACGGCGAGGACTCGGTGACCCAGATCATCACCTTCGGGACCATGGCCGCCCGGGGGGTGATCCGCGACGTGGGGCGGGTGCTGGGGATGGAGTACGGCGAGGTGGACTACACCGCCAAGCTGGTGCCGGCGGAGTTGGGGATCACCCTCGACAAGGCGATCGACCAGGTTCCCGAGCTGCGGGAGATGGAAGCCTCCGAGGACGTCTACGGGAAACTCATCCGCACCGCCCGCACCCTGGAGGGGCTGGCCCGCCACGCCTCCACCCACGCCGCCGGGGTATTGATCGCCCCCGGGCGGCTGGACGACGTGGTGCCCTTGTTCCGATCGGGAAAGGGGGAAGTTTCCACCCAGTGGGACATGAAATCCTCCGAAGAGGTCGGTCTCTTGAAGATGGACTTCCTGGGCCTGCGCACCCTCACCGTGATCGACGACGCCCTCGGGCTCATCGAGGAACGCCGGGACGTGCGCCCGGACCTGGACGCGCTCCCTCTCGACGACGACGCAACCTTCGAGCTGCTCCGCCGGGCCGAAACCGTGGCTGTGTTCCAGCTCGAGTCCTCGGGCATGCGCGACCTGCTCCGCAAGCTCGCTCCCGAGACCTTCGACGACATCGTCGCCGTCAACGCTCTCTATCGCCCCGGTCCCATGGGCTCAGGGATGGTCGACATGTTCGTCGACTGCAAGCAGGGGCGCCAAGAGATTCGATATGAACATAAATCACTGGAACCGATCCTGAAATCCACCTATGGGATGATGGTCTATCAGGAACAGGTCATGCAGATCGCGAGCGTGATGGGGGGGTTCTCCCTCGGCGACGCCGATCTTCTGCGCCGGGCGATGGGAAAGAAGAAGCACGAGGCGATGGCGGCCCAGCAGGTGCGCTTCGTCGAGGGAGCTCTGGAGCGGGGTTACAGCCGCGAGACCGCGGAAAAGGTCTACGAGCAGATGTCCCACTTCGCGGGCTACGGATTCAACAAGAGCCACAGTGCCGCCTACGCCCTCATCTCGTACCGGACCGCCTACCTGAAGGCCCACTACCCGGCCGAGTTCCTGGCCGCCACCATGACCAGCGAAATGGATTCCAGCGATCGGGTGATGGTGCTGGTGGAGGAGTGCCGGCGCATGAAGATCCCGGTCCTCCCGCCGGACGTGAACCGTTCCCGGCCCGCCTTCACCGTCACCGACGAGGGAATTCAGTTCGGTCTGGGAGCGGTCAAGAACGCCGGGCTCGGGGCGGTCGAAGAACTGGTGGCGGAGCGAAACCGCGGCGGCCCGTTCAAGAACCTCTTCGACCTCTGCCGGCGGGTTTCCCACGCCGCGCTCAATCGGCGGGTGCTCGAGAGCCTGGTCGTGGCCGGCGCCCTGGACAGCCTCGACGCCTCCCGGGCCCGTCAGCACGCGGCGGTTCCCATGGCCCTGGACGCCGGCGCCCGTCACCAGGAGGACGCCGCCCGAGGCCAGACCTCCCTCTTCGGTTCCGACGGCCCCGGTGAGATCGGCGAGCCCACCCTGCCCGAGGTGCCCGAGTGGCCGCGGAACCAGCTTCTCAAGAACGAGAAGGAGATCCTGGGCTTCTACCTCACCGATCATCCGCTCTCCGCCTACCGGGACGAGGTGGCGGCGGTCGCCACCGGGGACACGGCCCACCTCAAGGGCCTCGGGGACGGCGCCGCGGTGGCTCTGTTGGCGGTGATCTCCGGGATCGTGAAAAAAATCGACAAGAAGGGCCGCCCCATGGCCTTCGTCATCGTCGAGGATTTCGCGGGAACCCTGGAGTGCGTCCTCTTCTCCAAGGTCTACGAGACCGTCCACGAGGTTCTCGAGGAAGATCGGGTGGTGCTGGTGCGCGGCAAGCTGGACCGTCGCGACCCCGAGTCCGCGGCCAAGCTGATGGTGGAGGAGATCGTGGATTTCGAGGCAAACCGGGCCAATCTCGGCCACACTCTCTCCCTCCGTGTCCCTCTGGCCCGTTTCGACGAGGGGGGTCTGGAGGTCCTAAAGAAGACCTTGGAGCGGTATCCCGGCCGGGGGGACGTGATTCTCCACCTGGAGCTGCGGACCGGGCGGCGGGTCCGGGTGCGGGTCACCTCGGACCGGGTCGGGGTCCACCCGGATCTCCTGGCGGAACTTCGGAGCCTCCTCGGCGCGGATGCGGTACGATTGGGGGAAGCGCTCAACGGGAGGAACGGTCGGTGAGCAACCTCTGGCTGGATTTTGAAAAACCGGTGGTGGAGCTGGAAAGCCGGATCAACGAGCTTCGGGAGTTTACCGCCACCTCCAACATCGAGGTGGGAGACGAACTGCGGCGTCTCGAGAAGAAGGCGGAGCGGCTCCGCTCGGAGATCTACACCAAGCTTTCCCCCTGGCAGCGGGTGCAGCTCGCCCGCCACCCTCGCCGGCCCTATACCCTGGACTACATCGACGCCGTTTGCTCGGAATTCACCGAACTGCACGGGGACCGGGGGTTCCGGGATGATCCTTCCATCGTGGGAGGACTGGCCCGCATCGAGAGTCGTCCGCTGATGATCGTCGGCCACCAGAAGGGCCGGAACACCAAGGAAAACCTCTTTCGCAACTTCGGTATGCCCCGGCCCGAGGGCTACCGCAAGGCGTTGCGCCTGTTCGGTCTCGCGGACCGCTTCGGCCTGCCCATCCTCACCTTCGTGGATACCCCCGGCGCCTACCCCGGTGTCGGAGCCGAGGAGCGCGGCCAATCCGAGGCCATCGCTCGGAACCTTCGCGAGATGGCCCGGTTACGGGTCCCGATCGTGACCGTGATCATCGGGGAAGGGGGGAGCGGCGGGGCGCTGGCCCTGGCGGTGGCGGACCGGGTCTACATGCTGGAGAATGCCGTCTACTCGGTGATTTCTCCCGAAGGCTGCGCCGGGATTCTTTGGAAGGACAAGGCCAAGGCCCCCGAAGCCGCCGGTGTTCTGAAGCTCACCGCTCCGGACATCCTCAAGCTGGGGGTGATCGACGGGCTGATCGAGGAACCGGTGGGAGGGGCCCACCGCAATCCCGCGGTGACCGCGGCCGCGGTCCGGACCCGGGTGATCGCGGCCCTGGACGAGCTCGGAGGGCTCTCCGCCGAGCGGCTCCTGGACGAAAGAATGGAGAAATACCTGGCGATGGGGGTTTACGACGAAGGAGGAGCACGTTGATGCGGACCGACCGCGAACGCCCCCCCGTCGATCAACCCCCGGAGGGCGATCCCTCAGCCTAGGCTAGCATTCCCTTCGACCGTTCCCGTGCTTGCTGGCACGGCTGCTAACTTGGGACTTCCCAAGGCATTCCCAGCTTCGTACACTCTCTGAAGGCTCCTGCCGGGCCGTTCCACCGCGATTCTTGGGGGACGTGTCCGTGCTCCGGGGGCCTGGGGCAAGGTCATCATGCGAATCCTTCGAGTCAGTACCGTCACTGTTTTCCTCGGCCTGATCGGGGCCGCGGGCGCCGCGGGCGCCCCGCCCCGACCGATGGCCAACCTGGTGGGGGAGGGTCCGGGGGAAATCCGTTGCCGGGTGGATTTTCCCGGGCCGTCCTGGAGTGACGCGACCCTCGGGGGAACTCACTATCATTTTCCGAGCTTCACCCGGTGCGATCCGCGGGGAACCCCGGGGGAGCCGGGAATCCCCGGCCGTGTGGTCGAGGTGGCGGTGCCCCCCACCGGCCGCGTCTCCGTGACCTACGTCGCGGAGCGGGCCGGGAGCGCGGCGGGGGTGCGCTACCCTCCGGTTCCGGGCTGGAAGCCCGCCGAAAGCCGGGATCCCTTCGTTCGGCCCGAGGCGCGGGAACAGCTCTATCGGGAGGGGGCAGCCTACGCCGCCGCCGAGCCCGCGCCTCAGGTGCGGCTTCTCGGTCTCGGGGTGGAGCGCGGTCTTCGCATCGCGCGAATTCTCGTCTCCCCGGTGTCCTGGGATCCGACCAGCGGGCGGGCGACCTGGTCGTCGAACGTCACCTTCCGGGTGGGGGTCGAGGGCGGTGGAGCGCCCGCGCCCGCGCGTCACAAGGATCGGGCCGCGCGGGCGGCCTGGGGGCGGCGCTTGGTGAACCCCGCCGATGCCGATCGCTGGACAAAGGCCCGGGAGGCGGAGACCGGGGCCGGCATTCCCCGGGCCTGGTTCGACGACGCCCCCGGCTGGGTGAAGATCCGGATCGATGCCAACGGAGTGTACGCCCTGGATCGAGACGCGCTCGCCGGCCTCGGCGTTCCGGTGGAGAGCCTGGATCCCCGCACCTTCCGGCTCTTCTGCGGCTCCCTGCGGGCGGACGTCGGCTACGACACGACTCGAGTCGGAACCCGGATCACCATCAATCCCCGCTGGCGTCACGTGGACCGCAAGACCGGGTTTGTCGAGGGGTTCGGTGCCCCTCCGGATACCGCCGACGGCCGGTTCGGCATGGACGAGGTCGCCGTCTGGGTGCCCGGCGAGGAGGACGGGAGTTTCGATTCGGGAGACCGGGTGGTGTTCTACGCTCTCGGTCCGGACAACTTCGCAGACCGCTTCGGGGACGGAAACGATCGATCCACCTTCCGGGTCAACCCCTACACCTCGGAAACCGTCTACTGGCTGACCTGGGAAGCTTCCTTCGACGGTTCCCCGCGTCGCATGGAAACCGTGGACACGACGCCGGGAAGCGGCACGCCGCTGGTGGAAACCAACGCCCGGGTTCATTTCGAGGGCAACACCTGGTACGACCCCTCCATGTACCTGGCCGGCTTCCGGTGGGAGGAGTGGTTCTGGGAGCGGATGTCCAACGTGACCGGCGCCACGATCAAGATCCTGCGATTCCCGGGGCTCGTTCCCGGAACCACCATGGACGGCACCGTGCGTCTCTGGGGCGCCAACCGGCCCACCGGAACCGGTGACGGTGCGCGCCACAACGTGCGGATCGACGCCGGCGATCAACTCCTCGACACCGTGGCGTGGGGGGAGGGAGGAAACCAGTTCCATCCCTTCGACGTTCCCTTCCACGGGGTTCCCCTCACCGATCCGCTCCGCATGCGTTTCGAGGTGCTGGATCTGGGAGGGATCGACCTGGTACACCTGGCCTGGATCAACGCGGTCTACCGCCGGTCCTTGGATGCGGGAGGCGGCCCGTTCGAGTTCGAACTCCCGGCGGCGGCGGCGGGATCTCCGGTGGAAATCGCTGCGCCGCCTTCGGATCCGGTGCTCTTCGACGTGAGCGACGTGCGCCGCCCCCGCCGCCTGACCGGCGCCGTGCTCGACGGCGGGTCGGCTCTCCGCTTCCAGGCGCCCGGGGACGGCACCTACGTGCTCACCGCGCCCGACCGCTACGCGACTCCGGCCGGCGTCGTCCTCGATACCCGCCCCGACCGGTGGCTGCGGGATACGAGCGAACCCCTGGACTACGTCATCGTGGCGTTCGACGACTTCGTACCCGAGGGAGAAGAACTCGCCGCCTGGCGCCGGAACCACCTCGGCGATATCACCGACACTCGGGAGGCCCACGTCCGGGTGGTGCGGATCAGCGACATCTACGACGAGTTCTCGGCCGGCATGGTGGACCCGGCGGCGATTCGGTACTTTCTTGAATATGCCTACAGATTTTATGGGTCGGAAAACGACGATCCCTTGTCCTATTGCTTGTTCCTCGGAGATCACACCTACGACACCCGGGATCATCTGGGCAGCGGCAACCGGGACCAGGTGCCGTCCTGGGAGGACAACCGGGTGACCCTGGCCTGGCTGATCTTCGGTAACGTGCAGTACGTGACCGACGATCCGTTGGCCCGATTCGACGGCCCCCTGGACAGATCCACCGACCTCTACCTGGGACGGATCACCGCCGAGAGCCGGGCCGAACTCCGACCCATCATCGAGAACAAAGTGCTGCGCTCGGAACAGAGCCCTCCGCGGGGTCCCTGGCGCGCTCGGGTGATCCTGGTGGCCGACGATGTGTGCCAAGGGAGGGACGAGGACTCCATCGGTTTCAGTCACATGGTCCAGACCGAGGCGGTGAGCGCCTCCATGGATCCCGCCTTCGACCGCGACAAGATCTACCTCTGGGAGTACGGTGAGGAATGCGTGGTCGACACGAAACCGGCGGCCAAGGCGGCCCTGCTTGCAAGTTGGAGCCGGGGCGCCTGGGCGGTCAACTACATCGGTCACGGTGCCGACGTGGTGCTGGCCGACGAACACGTCTTCGACCAGGTGGACATTCCGCTTCTTGGAAACGATGGGAAGTTTCCGGTCTTCGGGGCATTCTCCTGCTCGGTGGGCAAATTCTCCAAGCCGCTCACCATCGGTCTCGGGGAGGGGCTATCCCGCGCCCCCCGCGGCGGGGCCCTCGTGTGCGCGGTGGCCACCAGCCTCACCGGCTCCGGCAGCAACGCGGCTCTGAATCGCGTGTTCTACGAGCAGATGTTCCCCCAGGGACCGACCGACCCCGCCCCCATCGGTGTGGCTCTGATGAACGCCAAGCGGATCAGCGGCGGCGAAAGCGACAAGTACGTCTGTCTGGGCGATCCGGCGAGCCGTCCCAGCGTTCCCGAGCGCACCCTGAATCTCCAGGGTCCCGAGGCGCTTGAGCGGGGGAGCCGGGTGAAACTCACCGTGGATCTCGACGGCGGAGAAACGGGGCTCCTGGATGTGGTGGCGCGCGATGCGCAGGAGAATCGACCGGCCGAGTACACCCGGCGGAACGGTTTCGTCTCGAGCATCACCTACAAGCGTACCGGTTCGGTTCTGTTCCGGGGCGAATCCGAGATCTCCGGACCGCGTACCGACCTCGGGTTCGTGGTGCCGATGTCGCTCCGCGACGGGAACGACGGGAAGGTTCGCGTCTACGGTTGGGGGGAGGACTGAGACGGACTCGCCGCTCTCACCCCGCTGGATGTGGGGGGGGCCCGCTTCGAGCCCGCCGACAAGACTGGGCCGGAGATCCACTTCAGTCTGGCCTCCACGGTGGTGGCTCCCGGCCAGCAGGTGGAGATCACCCTCGCCGATTCCTCGGGGATCGACCTGACCCGGCTCTTCGACTTCCGGGGGGTGCTGCTGACCGTCCGGGAT
>Ga0114931_10003170_pt1 | contig 20871 bp, 22 predicted proteins | sample 2SBtaG_FD_89579 | JGI IMG/M metagenome (GOLD analysis project Ga0114931, IMG submission 89579) | Deep subsurface microbial communities from Kolumbo volcano to uncover new lineages of life (NeLLi) - 2SBTROV14_V59a metaG | ecosystem: Environmental > Aquatic > Marine > Volcanic | place: Kolumbo...
CCGTCGCGCCGCGAACGCGGCTGCGCAGGTCCGGTAGAATCGCTCGTTGATGGCCGCAAGTGCGCGGACGGTATCGGGAGACATGGAAGCGTCGAGTCTAGCGGCACGTCGGGCAGGTGACCTCGCGGCCATCGTCCGTGCGCTGGCCGCGCCCGAGCCGCTGGACGAGCGCGCGATCGGGCGCGTGCTGCGCCGCTTCCCGAAGGACGGGCGCGGCTTCTACTCGAAGCGCGAGATCCTGCGCGCCTACCGCGACGGCGCCTGGCGGCCGCTTCCCGACGCGGAGTTCGCAGCGCGTCTTCGCACCTGCCCGACGCGAACGCTCTCGGGGGTCACACCCGTCACCGTGCTGACCCGGCCCTTTCCCTGTCCGGGTCGATGCATCTTCTGCCCGAGCGACGTGCGCATGCCCAAGAGCTACCTCGCCTCCGAGCCCGGCTGCCAGCGCGCGGAACGCAATCGCTTCGACCCGTACCTCCAGACCTGGAACCGGCTGGCCGCCTACCGCGGGATGGGCCACCCGACCGACAAGATCGAGCTGATCGTCCTCGGCGGGACCTGGTCCCACCATCCGGTCGCCTATCAACGCTGGTTCGTCGCGCGGTGCTTCGAGGCGATGACGGACTTCGGAGAAGGGCACGACGCGCGCGACGCGGTCGCCACGCCGGCGCCCCGGGTCCCTGGACTGTCGGCGCGCGGGAGCTACAACCAGCGGATCGCGCCGCTTTCGCGCGTGGTGGCCGGCGAGGAGGCCTCGTGGCGCCGTGTCGAGCAGGCGCAGCGAGCGAACGAGGACGCGCACGCGCGGTGCGTCGGCCTTTCGCTGGAGACGCGACCGGACGCCATCACGCCGGGGGAGGTCGTGCGGCTGCGCCGGCTGGGAGCCACCCGGATCCAGCTCGGGCTGCAGTCACTCTCCGACGCCGTGCTGGCGGCGAATCGGCGCGGACACGACGTGGCGGCCTCGCGCCGCGCGATGGCGCTGCTGCGCCGCGCCGGCTTCAAGGTGCACGTCCACTGGATGGCCAACCTGAAGGGCTCGGATCCCGCGCGCGACCGGCTCGACTTCGTGCGGCTCTTCGACGACGCGGATTTCCGTCCGGACGAGGTGAAGATCTATCCCTGCAGCCTGGTCGAGACGGCGGACCTGATGCAGGACTGGCGCGACGGGAGCTGGCAGCCCTACCGCACGGACGTCCTCGTGGACCTGCTCGCGGACGTGATCGAGCAGGTGCCGCGCTATTGCCGCGTGACCCGTGTGATCCGCGACATCCCGTCGCCCGACATCGTGGTCGGGAACAAGCGGACGAACCTGCGGGAGGACGTCGAAGCGCGGCTCGCGGCGCGCGGCGGGCGCGCCCGGGAGATCCGGCAGCGCGAGATCCGCGGGCACGCGGTCGCGGCCCGGGGGCTCTCGCTCTCGGTGCATTCCTACGCGGCCGGCGACGGGCGCGAGTGCTTCGTCGAGGCCTGCACGCCGGATGGGCGTCTCGCTGGATTCGCCCGCCTCCATCTCCCGGGTGTGTCCGGTGGCGCGGCTGCGGCCGGGCCAGCGGAACTCGAAGGCGCCGCGCTGCTCCGCGAGGTCCACGTCTACGGCGCCCAGGTCGGGCTCGGCGCGCGCGCGGCCGGCCGCGCGCAACACGCGGGGCTCGGGACCCGGCTCGTCGATCGCGCGGCCTCGCTCGCTGGCGCGGCCGGTTACGAGCGGCTCGCGGTGATCTCGGCAGTCGGCACACGGGTCTGGTACCGGCGCCTCGGCTTCTCCGACGGCGCCCTGTACCAGCACCGCGCGACCGCGCCGGCGGCCCGGAGCCAGCCTTGATCCGGCATTCCCGATGGGCCACGGAGGTGGCGAGGGGTGGGCGCAGGCGAAGTCGAGCGCAGCAGGGCCCCTCGTCTGTTCCCTGTGCCTTGGGTCGCCCTAGTGACTCCCGCCACCGGGTGCCGATCCGGGGCGAGCCATGAGCCGGATCCCACCCCTCGCCGCCTCCCCCCGTGAGGTCGACCGGCGAATGCCGGCTCGAGGCTAGGTCGGCCGGAACTCCAGCGCGTCGCCCGTCAGCCGGGCGTCTGCCGTGATCTTGGCGCCGTCGGGGAAATCGCCCTCGAGGATCTTCAGCGCGAGCGGGTCCTGGACCATGCGCTGGACCACGCGCTTCAGCGGGCGCGCGCCGTAGTGCGGGTCGTAGCCCTTGTCCGCAATCAGCTTCTTCGCGGCATCGGTGAGCTCCAGCGTGATCCTGCGGTCTTCGAGCAGCCGCCGCACGCGGTCGAGCTGGATGTCGACGATGCGATCGATGTGCTCGCGCCGGAGCTGGTGGTAGATCACGACGTCGTCGACGCGGTTCAGGAACTCGGGCTTGAAGTGCGCGCGCAGCGCGTCCATCACGCGCTGCTCGATCTCGGTCTCGTCGTCGAGCTCGACGATGTGTTGCGAACCGATGTTCGAGGTCAGGATCAGGACCGTGTTCCGGAAGTCGATCGTCCGTCCCTGGCCGTCGGTCAGCCGGCCGTCGTCCAGGATCTGGAGCAGCGCGTTGAAGACGTCGGGGTGGGCCTTCTCGATCTCGTCGAAGAGCACGACGCTGTACGGGCGCCGCCGCACGGCTTCGGTGAGATAGCCGCCCTCGTCGTAGCCGACGTAGCCCGGAGGCGCGCCGATCAGGCGCGAGACGGAGTGCTTCTCCATGAACTCGCTCATGTCGATGCGCACCATCGCCTGCTCGTCGTCGAACAGGAAGTCCGCGAGCGCACGGGCGGTCTCGGTCTTGCCGACCCCGGTCGGGCCGAGGAAGATGAACGAGCCGACCGGCCGATCGGGGTCCTGGAGGCCCGCGCGTGCCCGGCGCACCGCGTTCGCCACGACCGTGAGCGCTTCGTCCTGCCCGACCACGCGCCCCCGCAGTTCGTCCTCCATGTGCAGGAGCTTCTCCTGCTCGCCCTCGAGCATCTTGGCGACCGGGATCCCGGTCCACTTGGACACGATCTCGGCGATCTCGTCGCCCGTGACCTCTTCGGAGAGGACCGGCCCCTCTTCCTGCAGCTTCTCGAGGGCCTGCTGGGCGGCGGACAGGTCGTTCTCGAGCGCGACGAGCTTGCCGTACTGGATCTCGGCCGCCCGCTCCAGGTCGCCGCTGCGCTGGGCGCGCGCGAGTTCGGCCTGGAGGCTCTCGCGCTCCTCCTTCAGGTCGCGGACCCGCGAGATGGCCTGCTTCTCGTTCTCCCAGCGCGCCTTCAGTGCGGCGCCGGACTCGGTCAGCTCCGCGATCTCGGCCTGGACGCGCTCGAGGCGCTCCTGCGAGGCGTCGTCGCTCTCCTTCTTGAGCGCTTCGCGTTCGATCTCGAGCTGCGTGCGCTTGCGCTCGAGCTGGTCGAGTTCCTCGGGCATCGAGTCGATCTGGACGCGCACCCGGCTGGCGGCCTCGTCGACCAGGTCGATGGCCTTGTCCGGCAGGAAGCGGTCCGTGATGTAGCGGTTCGAGAGCGTCGCGGCCGCGACCAGCGCGGCGTCCTGGATGCGGACGCCGTGGTGGACCTCGTAGCGCTCCTTGAGACCGCGCAGGATCGAGACCGTGTCTTCGACCGTGGGTTCGCCGACGAAGACGGGCTGGAAGCGGCGCTCGAGCGCGGCGTCCTTCTCGATGTGCTTGCGGTACTCGTCCAGCGTCGTCGCGCCGACGCAGCGCAGTTCGCCGCGGGAGAGCGCGGGCTTCAGCATGTTGGCGGCGTCGGCGGCGCCTTCGGCCGCGCCGGCTCCGACGATAGTGTGCAACTCGTCGATGAACAGGACGACCTCGCCCTCGGCCTCGCTCACTTCGCGGAGCACGGCCTTCAGCCGGTCCTCGAACTCGCCGCGGTACTTCGCGCCCGCGAGCAGCGCGCCGATGTCGAGGGAGACGACGCGCTTGTCCATCAGGCTCTCGGGTACGTCGCCAGCGACGATCCGCTGGGCCAGCCCCTCGGCGATCGCGGTCTTGCCCACGCCGGGTTCGCCGATCAGGACCGGGTTGTTCTTCGTGCGCCGCGAGAGGACCTGGATCACCCGCCGGATCTCCTCGTCGCGCCCGACCACGGGGTCGAGCTTGCCGGCACGCGCGTCGTCGGTGAGGTCGCGTCCGTACTTGGCCAGCGCCTGGTACTTCGACTCCGGGTCGGGGTCGGTGATGCGGGAACTCCCACGCACGGTCTCGAGGGCCGCCTCGACGGCCTTGCGGTCCGCACCCAGGTCCCGGAGCGCGCGGCCGGCGTCGTCGGACGGGTCGGACGCGATCGCGAGCAGCAGGTGCTCGGTCGACACGTACTCGTCCTTGCGCTCTTCGGCCTCCTGGAAGGCGGTTTCGAGCGCGCGCTGGAGGCTCGGCGACATCGTCGGCTGCGCGCCGCCGTGCACCTTCGGCAGCGCCCCGAGCTGCCCCTCGAGGGCATCGATCAAGCGGTCGAGGGGAACCCCGATCTTCTGGAGGATCGGGACCGTGCTGCCTTCCGGCTGCTCGACCAGGGTCCGCAGCAGGTGTGCGGGCGTGATCTGGGAATGGCCGCGGCCGGTCGCGAGGCTCTGGGCCTCGGCCACGGCCTCCTGGCTCTTGATCGTGAGCTTGTCGAATCGCATGCCGGGAGCTTGTGCACGCTCCCACGGGTGGCAAGCCGGGAGCCCGGATTTTCGGGAACCCCCGAGGGACACGCCGTGGTGTCAGTCGCTCTCGCGCTTCAGCGGGACGAAGGTCGAGGCTCCGCCCCGATGCCGGACGTAGAGCAGCACGCCGCGGTCGGCGTCTGCGCCCTCGAGGGCCTTCTCGAGGTCGCGGGTGTCGCGGACCTTGTCCTTGTCCACCTCGAGGATCACGTCGCCGCGCCGGAGGCCGGCCCGCGCGGCGGGGCTTTCGGGCACGACCTCGGTCACCACCACGCCGTCCCGGCCGTCGAGATCGAGCTGCTTTGCGATGTCGGCGGTGATGTCCTGGACCGCGAGCCCGTAGGGGTTGTCGCTCCTTCCGGGTTCGTCCCTCGACGCGACCGCGGTACTGCCGTCGAGTTCGCCGAGTTCCACCTCGAGCTTCCGGCGCTTGCCGTCGCGCAGGACGACGACCTCGGTCTTCGCGCCGCCCGGAAGTGCGGCGACCAGCCGCGGCAGGGTCTCCATCTCGTCGACGGGCTTGCCGTCGAACTCGACGATCACGTCGCCGTACTCGAGCCCCGCGTCGTCGGCCGGGCTGCCCGCATCGACCTCGGCGACCAGGGCGCCCTCGGTCCCGTCGATGCCGAGGTGCTCGGCCGTCACCTCGTCGATCGGCTGGATGCGCACCCCGAGCCAGCCGCGGGAGACGCGCCCCGCGTCCTGGAGCTGGGGCAGGACCTGCTTGGCGATGTTGATGGGCACCGCGAAGCCGACGTCGTTCGCCCCCCGGCGGATCGCGGTGTTGATCCCGACGACCTCTCCGGCCAGGTTCAGCAGCGGACCGCCGGAGTTGCCGGGGTTGATCGCGGCGTCGGTCTGCAGGAAGTCGTCGAAGCGGCGCTGCTCGCCGCCCGGCTGGTTGATCACGCGATGCTTCGCGGAGATGATGCCGGCGGTCACGGTGTTCTCGAGCCCGAGCGCGTTGCCGATCGCGATCACCCAGTCGCCGGGCCGCATCGCGTCGGAGTCGCCGAGGGCGAGCGCCGGGAGCTCGTGGTCGACCTCGATCTCGAGCAGCGCGATGTCGGTGCTCGGGTCCCGCCCGATCACCTTCGCGTCGACCTCGCTGCCGTCGTTCAACTGCACCAGGATCTCGTCGAACTTGTCGATCACGTGGTTGTTGGTGACGACGTGGCCCTCGGAGGAGATGATGAAGCCCGTTCCCATCCCCTGCGTGGGTGCCCGCGGGATCGGGACCGGGAACCCGAAGAAGGGCTGGCGGGGCTGCGGGCCACCGCCCTGCTCGGGGTGGGTCGCGCGGGTGCGGATGTTCACGATCGAGGGCTTCACCGCGTCGGCGAGGTCCGCGAAGCTCATCGGGGCGCTTGCGGGCGGGACGGCCAGCGCCTCGCCGTCGCCCTCCGACCAGACGGTCTCGTCCGCGGATGCGGCCGACCCCGTCTCCTCGGGTTCGTCGCCCGTCCCGAACAGGTCGACCGCGTTGGCCACGTTGTCGCGCAGCGAGACGTGGACTTCGACCCAGGGAGACGCGACCAGCAGGCCGGTGACCCCGACGACGAACAGGAACGTCCGGAGGACGCGGGAACGGTGCATGGACTTCTCCTCGAGACGCGGGGCGCCTGTGCACGGGATGAGACGCCCGGGCGACGCGAACGGTTCGCGCCTCCCACGTCCGATGGACGTTTCCGGCGGATCCCTCCGGCGGACGGGATCGAGCGGTCGTTCGGTCCTTTGTGCTCGGGGTCATCTCCCCTCGGAAGGGTCCCGCCGTCCGCGGCCCCGGGCCTCAGGACAGCGGGATGTTGACATGGTATCGGCCTCGCCCGCGCTGGACCACGACCAGGGCCTGCGTGCGGCCGCGCAGGTCGAGCACCGCGCGCCGCAGCGTCTCCGGGGAGTCGAGCGCCCGGCCGTTGATCGCGAGGATGAGGTCGCCGGACCGCAGTCCGCGCGCAAAGGCTCCGCTTCCCTCGTCCACCGTCTCGGCCACGAAGGGGCCCTCGGGGCGCTGCACGAGCCGCATGCCCAGGACACGCTCGCCCAGGTGGTCGATCTCGGCCGCCGGGATCTCGGCAGTGCGGACCCGGAAGATCTTCTCCCCGCCATCGCGGTAGACGTGGATGTCGATCTCCTCGCCCGCGGTCGTGCGTTCCAGGAACTCGTAGAAGCTGCGCGCGCTGCGGATCTTCGAGGCCTCCACCGCGGTGATGACGTCCCCCCGGCGAAGCCCGCTCGCGCGGGCGGGGCCGTCGCTCCGGACGCCCGCCAGCAAGACGCCCCGGAGCCGCTCCGGCAGGCCCAGCGCCTCGCTCAGCTGCGGGCGGAGGTCCTGGAGTTCCAGGCCCAGCCACACCGGCGCCACCGCACCGCGCGTGATGAGCTCGTGCACGATCCGCTTCGCCACGTCGATCGGGATCGCGAAGCCGATGCCCTGCGCGTGCTGGTAGATGGCCGAGTTGATGCCGATGAGTTCGCCCTCGGCATTGAGCAGGGGTCCGCCCGAGTTGCCGGGATTGATCGAGGCGTCGGTCTGGAGGAAGCCGTGGAAGACGCGGTCCTCGTTCCGGATCGACCGGTTCAGCGCCGAGACCACGCCCGTCGTGACCGAGTTCGACAGGCCGAACGGGTTTCCGATCGCGATCACGGGCTCTCCGACCATCAGGTCCTCGGACGACCCGGGCTCCACCCACGGGACGTCGGTCGCGCCCTCCAGTTGCAGCACGGCGAGGTCGTTGTTCGGGTCCGCCCCGACCAGGGATGCGTCGAACTCGCGCCCGTCGGCCAACGTGACGCGGATGACGTCGGCTCCGGCCACGACGTGCTCGTTCGTCAGCACGCGGCCCTCGGCGTCGATTACGACCCCGGATCCCAGGCTCTGGGCGGTCCGCGGCAGCCGCGGCTCGAAGAAATCGCGGAAGAAGCGGTCGAACGGGTCGCCGCGGCGGGTGGCACGTTGGCGGACCACCTGCTGCGTGGTGATATTCACCACCGCGGGTCCGACCTTCTCGACGACGCGCACGGTCGCGGTGCGGTGGAGGAAGGGATCGTCGGCGTGTGCCGGTGCCGACCCCGGCCCGGCTCCGACCGCGAGCAGCGAGGCGAAGACGGCGAGGGTTCGGGCGGCTCGGTTCACGGCGGGCCAACGTAGGCGGAGGCGTTCCATGGAACAAGGGTCCTCGGGTTGTCGGAGCTGATCGATCGTGTGACGCGCTCGTTGCGGAACCGGTTCGGCCGGTCCGCCGTGTTCGTGGCGCGGGCCCCCGGACGCGTGAACCTGATCGGCGAGCATACCGACTACAACCAGGGGCTCGTGCTGCCGTGCGCGATCGATCGGGAGACCGTGGTCGCCGCGGCCTCGCGGGAGGATGGCCTGCTGCGCGTCGCGGCGCTCGACCTCGAGGCCGAGGTCACGCTCCCGCTCGCCGGCCTCGGGCGCCGCGGCGACTGGAGCGACTACGTGGCCGCGCCCGCCTGGAGCCTCGCCGAGGCCGGGGTGCATTGTGCGGGGGCCGACCTCGCCCTTGCGAGCCGGGTGCCCCGCGAGTCGGGCCTGTCGAGTTCGGCCGCCCTCGGCGTTGCCGTGGTCCGCGCCCTCGCGGCCCTCGCCGGTTCCGACGCGTCGGCGCAGCAGCTCGCGGACATCGCCTGGAACGGCGAGTGCACGTTCGTGGGCGTCGGCTGCGGGATCCTGGACCCCTACGCGGCGGCGCTGGGTCGCGAAGGCCACGCGCTGCGGATCGATTGCCGCGATCGCTCCGTCGTCGCGGTTCCGCTCGGCGACGCGGCCGTATTCCTGATCGCGCAGTCCGGGGTCACGCGCGCGCTCGCGTCCGGCGGCTACCGCGACCGCGTGGCCGAGTGCGCGCAGGCGCTCGCGCAGGCCAAGGAGGCCGGCATCGCCAGCGACGCCGCGGAGTCCCTGCGTGTGCTCGACGTCGGTGCGCTCGACGCGCTGGAGGCCGCTCTCGAAGACCGGCCCTTCCGCCGGGCGCGTCACGTCCTGACCGAGAACGCGCGCGTGGACGCGTTCCACCACGCGCTCGCCGGTCGCGACCTCGCGGCGGCCGGTGCGATCCTGGACGAGGGCATGCGCAGCCTGCGCCGGGACTACGAGGTCTCGGTGCCCGAGCTCGACGCGCTGTGCGACATCGCGAACGCGCACCCGGCCTGCCACGGCTCCCGCCTGACCGGCGCCGGGTGGGGCGGCTGCACGGTCCACCTGGTGGAGCGCGACGGGGCCGCGGAGGTGGCCACCGCAATCGACGCCGGCTTCGCGAAGCGCTTCGGCCGCAGCGCGCGCGTGCTGACCGTGAAGCCATCCGACGGCGCCTCGGTCGTTCCCGCCTAGCTTCGCTTCGCCTGGCGCGCCTTCATCAGCGCGATGATCGGGCTGGGTTCGGCCGGGTGCCACTTCGTGTCCGCGGGCTCCTCGTGCCAACGGAAGGGCAGGTGTTCCACGTGACCCGGAGTCCGCGCGGTCGCGAAGACCGCGAGCGCCGCTTCGAGGACGGCGCGCTGCGTGGCGGCGTCCCCGACGTCGCCGAACGGTCGCCCGAACGGGTGTTCGATGGCCGCGACGCGGGCCATGCCGATCGCGCGCTGGTAGACCCAGATCATCTCGAGCGTGACCGTGGGGATCCCGGCGGCTTCGAGCACGCGACCGACCAGTCCCACGGACCGGCAGCAATCGGGTCAGACCGGAGCGAGGAGCGCGAGGTCGACGTCGTCCCGCTTCATCGACGCCGCGATCTCGGGCGCGCTCTCGTCGACGAGCCGGGAGGAGTCGTTGCCCTGGTATCCCATGATCGAATAGTGCGTCGACGCCATCGCGCCCACGCTGCCCTCGGCCACCAGTTCGCGCAGACGGTCCAGGGGCAATGCCACGTTCAGGTCGCGCGCGATGTAGCCGGTATCGATGTGGAGGTGGTTGGCCACCGTCGTGTCCGAAGTCGCGTCGGCCGCGAGCGCGCGCCAGCTTCCGTCGCCGCGCGTCGGATGACGTCGTTCGCTCTCCATGTCGAAGGGCGCATCGCCCTTCATCGAGATCCCGGCGGTCGAGAGCAGGGCGACCCGGCTCTCCGAGAGCGGCTTCGTGACCGCGGTCCACGGGATCGGCGGATGATCCGGCGCCTCCGCGATGGCCGCGGAGAGCATCCGCGTGAGCATGGAACCCGCGAAGCGCCAGGGGTCGACCGTGTGCGGCTGCGTCATGGTCCGAGCCTAGCGTCCCCGCGGCCCGGGTGCGGGGTGGGCGTCGAGGGCGCGGCGGAAGGCCGCCGCCGCCGCCCCGGGATCCCGCGAGCCGAGGATTCCGCCCGTGACCGCGACGCCGGCGGCGCCCGCGTCCAGGCAGGCCGCGACGCGACCCGGCGTCACCCCGCCCTGCGCCAGGATCGCGACGCCGGCCGCGGCAGCGCGTGCCAGCGCGCGAACGCCGATCGGGGGAGAGGTAGCGGCCTTCGAGCGCGGCGCCCAGATCGGCGCGAGGTGGGCCGCGTCCGGGCGCTCCGCGTCCGCGAGGGCGTCGAGTTCGCCGGGCGCGTGGGTCGCGACGCTGACCCGCGCGCCCCGGGGCAGCAGCGCGCGCGCCTCGGAGACCGGCATGCCGTCGAAGCCGAGGTGGACCCCGTCCCAGCCGGCGGCCAGTGCGACGTCGACGCGGCGGTTCACCAGCAGGCACACGTCCCGGTCGGCATCCCGGACGCGGGCGCCGATCTCGCGGGCCAGCGCGAGCAGCGCGGCGCCGCCCAGGTCCCGTTCCCGCAATTGCACCCGGTCGACGCCAGCGCGGACCGCGGCGACCACGGCCTCTACGAGGTCGGTCACCGAGATCCGCCGGTCGGTGACCAGGCACAGGACCGGGGCGCGCGCCAACGGGCGCTAGAAGCTGGCGAGGCCGTCGAGCGGGCTCGAGGCGGTCGCGTAGAGCCGGCGCTCGATCCGGCCCGACTCGTAGGCGAGCCGGCCCGCCTGGACGGCCAGCTTCATCGCGCGCGCCATGTTCACGGGCTCCTTCGCGCCCGCGATCGCGGTGTTCATCAGGACGGCCGTGGCGCCGAGTTCCATCGCCTCGGCGGCGTCGCTGGCGGTGCCGACGCCGGCGTCGACGACGACGGGGCATTCCACGGTTTCGCGGATGATGCGCAGGTTCGCCGGGTTGCGGACGCCGAGGCCCGATCCGATCGGGGCCGCGAGCGGCATCACCGCCACACACCCGATCGCCTCGAGGCGTTGGCAGGCCACCGGGTCGTCCGTGACGTAGGGCAGGACCTCGAAGCCGTCGTCGACCAGGATCTTCGCCGCCTCGATCGTCGCGGCGACGTCGGGGAAGAGCGTGCGCTCGTCGCCGATGACCTCGAGCTTCACGAGGCCGTGGCCGAAGAGTTCGCGGCCCAGCTGCGCGGTGGTGACCGCGTCCTCGACGTCGAAGCAGCCGGCCGTGTTCGGCAGCACGGTCACGCCTTCGGGGATGTACCCGAGCACGTTCTCGTTCTTCGGCACGTCCATGGGGACCCGGCGCAGTGCCACCGTGATCATCTCGGCGCCGCTCTCGCGGGTGGCGGCGAGCTGGAGGTCGAACGATCCGTACTTCCCGCTGCCCACGATCAGGCGGGAATCGAACGCGAAACTTCCGAGTTGATAGGCGGACATCTCATCCTCCTCCGACGGCTTCGAGGATCTCCACGCGGTCGCCTTCTGCGAGCACGTGTCGGCAATGACGGGAACGCGGGACGACGGTCCGGTTGACCGCGACCGCGAGTCGGCGGTCTCCGAGGCCGAGGAGGTCGATCAGCAGCGCGAGCGCGGCGCCGGCCGGCAGCTCCTGCGCCTCGCCGTTCACCAGGAGCCTGATGCGGTCCGGATCCGGCGCAGCGCCGGTCGGGGAGCTCGGGGAGGGGGTCACGTGGGGATCCACCCGGAAGTGGCGGAAGTGCGAAGGGGCGAAGACGGTCGTGGGAAGCGTCGCGCGCCGCGGCCGCGTTCAGGTTCCCGAGCGACCGTCCGAAGGTACCGGGAGCCCCGGGGGCGTCAACGCAGGAGCGCCGTGCCGGCGCCCTCCGGTAGCTTGAATGGCCCGGACGGGTAGCTTGAAGGCCCTGGACGGAATTGGGAGAGGGGATGAAGGGCGAACGCCCGACCGTGGCCGCGATCGACCTCGATGCCCTCGCCGCGAACTTCGGCGAGGCGCGCCGGTTGGCGCGCGGGCTCCCGGCCGGCGATCGCGTGATCGCGGTAGTGAAGGCCGACGGCTATGGGCACGGCGCGGTGCCGGTGGCGCGCCGGCTGGTCGGCGCCGGTTGCGATGCCCTCGCGGTCGCCACGGTCGCCGAGGCGGTGGAACTCCGCGCGGCCGGCATCGACGCGTCGATCCTGGTGCTCGGCGGCGTCCACGACGCTGCGGAGGCCGACGACGTGATCGAGGCGGGCGTGACCCCGGTGGTGCAGCACGCGGGGCACCTGCCGCTGCTGCGGGCGCGCGCCCGGGAGCGTGGCACCGTGCTCGCGGTGCAGCTCGAAATCGACACCGGCATGTCCCGGATGGGGATCTCGCCGGAGGAGGCGCCGTCGCTGTCCGAAGCGGTCGAACGCGCGCCGGAACTCCGGCTCGAAGGGACCTACACGCACCTCGCCTGCGCCGACGAGCCCGATCTCGGACCCGTCCGGCGCCAGCTGGCGCTCTTCCGCGAGGTCGTGGAGGCGATCACGGCGCGCCGGATCGACCCTGGGATCGTCCACGTGGCGAACTCGGCCGCCCTGATGGCGACCGCGGATCTCGCGGCCGACCTGCCGCCGCAAGTGGCCGCGGCGCGGCCGGGTCTGATGCTCTACGGCGTGGTTCCGGCCCCGCACCTGGCCGGAGCCGCCAGCCTCCGGCCGGTGATGAGCCTCCGCACCCGGGTCGCGAACGTCCGCCACATCCGGCCCGGGCAGCCGGTCGGATATGGTGCCACCTTCCGGGCGAAGCAGCGGGGGCGCATTGCGACCCTGCCCATCGGCTACGCAGACGGCCTGCCGTGGTCGCTGGGCAACCGCGGGCAGGTCCTGATCCGCGGCCGGCGCGTCCCGATCGCGGGCCGTATCAGCATGGACCTGACCACGCTCGACCTCGGGGAGGCCGAAATCGCGCTCGGTGAACCCGTCGTGGTGTTCGGGGCATCCAACGGCCCGAATCGATCGCTCCTTCCGGTGGAGCAGGTCGCCGAAGCCGCCGGCACGATCCCGTACGAATTGCTGGTGCGCGTCGGCGGACGCGTCCCCCGGACCCTGGACGAGTGAGGCCCAACCCCCCCGTGAGTGCCCCCACAGCCGAATCCCACGAGCCCGCGATCGACCGCATCGCCACGCCCCGGCCGCAGCCCGACGAGGTCGCGGTGATGCGCGGCGTCCGCAAGCGCTTCGGCGATCGCCAGGTGCTGGATGGCGTGGATCTCGACGTCCCGCCCGGGAAGGTGACCGTCGTGCTCGGCGGCAGCGGCAGCGGCAAGTCGACCATGCTCCGCATCCTGCTGGGCCTCGAGAGCTACGACGCCGGCAGCGTCCGCTTGCTGGGCGAGGAGGTCTCGACGCTCTCGCGCGCCCGCAGCCGCGAGTTGATGATGCAGACCGGCGTGCTGTTCCAGTTCGGGGCGCTGTTCGATTCGATGACCGTGGGCGAGAACGTGGCCTTCGCGCTCCGCCACGTGCAGGGGCGGCCGGCCGACGAGATCGGCCGGCGCTGTCGCGAGAACCTGCTGATGGTGGGCCTCAAGAACGTCGAGGACCTCTACCCGGCCCAACTCTCCGGCGGCATGCGCAAGCGCGTGGCGCTGGCGCGCGCGATCGCGCACGAGCCGCGTGTGCTGTTCGTGGACGAGCCGACCACGGGCCTCGACCCGGTGATGGCCGACCAGATCAACGAGTTGATCCTGCAGCTGAACGACCGGCTCGGGGTGACGGTCCTGTGCATCACCCACGACCTGGCCGCCGCGTTCAAGCTGGGCGACCACATGGCCATGATCTTCGAGGGCCGGATGGTGGCCTCCGGGACCCCGGCCGAGATGAAGGCCTGCGACGACCCGGTCGTGCAGCAGTTCCTCTCCGCCCAGGCGCACGGTCCCCTCGACGGCTGACCGCGGCCGACTCCGCCGTTACCCTCCCGCCCGTTGCCACACGCGGCGGAGGCCCCCCCACGATGCGAGTACTGGTCGCTGGCTCCGGCGGACGAGAGCACGCGTTGGTCTGGAAGATCGCGCAGAGTCCGCTGGTCGAGCGCGTCTTCGCCGCGCCCGGGAGTGACGGCATGCGGGAAGCGACCTGCTTCCCCGCGGTCGCAGCCGGCGACGCGGACGCGCTCGTGGCGCTCTCTCGGGCCGAGGCCGTCGACCTGGTGGTCGTCGGCCCCGAGGATCCGCTGGCCGCCGGTGTGGCGGACGTGCTTCGCGAGGCCGGTGTCGCAGTCTTCGGTCCGAGCGCGGCCGCTGCGCGTCTCGAAGCCAGCAAGGGCTTTGCGCGCGCGTTCATGGCGCGCCACGGCATCCCGCAGCCCGCGTTCGCGTGCTACCGGGACCTGGCCGCCGCCGAGGAGCACGTGCGCGCGCAGGGCACGCCCTGCGTCGTGAAGGCCGACGGACTCGCGGCCGGCAAGGGCGTCGCCGTCTGCGACGGTCCCGACGACGCCGTCGCGGCGCTGCGCGAGATCATGGCCGATCGCCGCTTCGGTTCCGCCGGCGACGAGGTGCTGATCGAGGAGCGGCTCCGGGGCGAGGAGGCCTCGTACTACGCGATCACCGACGGCAACCATGTCGTGACGCTGGCGCCGGCGCAGGATCACAAGCGCGCCCTCGACGGGGACCGGGGCGAGAACACCGGCGGCATGGGTGCCTACGCCCCGGCGCCCGTCGTCGATGCCGCGGTCGAGAAGCGCGTGCTCGAGGAGATCGTGCATCCGACGCTGCGCGGAATGCGGCAGGAAGGGAATCCGTTCACGGGCGTGCTCTACGTCGGCCTGATGATCGAACGCGGCGCGCCCCGGGTCGTCGAATTCAACGTCCGCTTCGGCGACCCCGAGACGCAGGCGCTCGTCATGCAGACGGAGGGCGATTGGGTGCCGCTGCTCGACGGCGCTGCGCGCGGCACGCTGGAAGCGGCTCCGATCCCCGAGACGACCAAGGCCGCGGTCTGCGTCGTGCTCGCGAGCGGCGGCTACCCGCGCTCCTACCCGACGGGTCTGCGCATCGACGGGATCGAGGCGGCCGAGGCCGACCCGGACGTGGTCGTGTTCCACTCCGGGACCCGGCGCGAGGGCCCGGGCTTCGTCACAGCCGGCGGACGCGTGCTAGGCGTGACGGCCCGGGGCGCCGACGTCGCGACCGCGCGTTCGCGCGCGTATGCGGCCGCCGACCGCATCTCGTTCGAGGGCCAGCATCGACGCTCCGACATCGCCCGTCGCGCGCTGCCCGCTTCGGGTCTGGCGGATCCGGCGGGCCGGGGATGACGCTGTCCCCGGAAGCCGCGATCGAGCGCATCGGGCAGGGAGGGCTGATCGGCTTCCCCACCGAGACCGCCTGGGGACTCGGGGCGGATGCCGGGTCCGAGGCCGCGATGGCGGCGCTGCGCGCGTTCAAGGGACGCGCCGGCCACCAGCCGGTGTCCGTGCTCGTGAGCGGCGCGGACGCGCTCGGGCCGGCCGGCGCCACGCTCGGCCCCGCGGCCCGGGCGCTGGTTGCCGCATTCTGGCCGGGGCCGCTGACCCTGGTGCTGCCGTGCGACCGGGGCTTCGCCGCCGGTGTCGCGGACGCGCGGGGCGCGGTCGGCTTCCGGTGCTCGTCGCATCCTGTCGCTGCGGTCCTCGCGTCGCTGGCCGAGGACCGCGGAACCGGTCCGATCACGGCCACCAGCCTCAATCGCAGCGGCGCGCCCGAGTGCAACGACCGCGTGGCGGCGCGCGCATGCGCGGGCCGGCGGGCCGCACTGGTCGTGGGCGTCGACGCCGGCGGGGCGCCGCCGAGCACCGTCGTCGACCTGGCGACGCCAGATCCCCGGATCCTTCGCGAGGGCGCCGTCCCTCGCGCCGACGTCGAGACCATCCTCGCCCGGGAGCCCGTTGCGTGACCGACATCCGACCCTTCCGAGCCCTGCGCTACGACCCCGCCCGCGTGGATGTCTCCGAGGTCCTGGCACCCGTCTACGACGTGGTGGCGCCCGAGGACCGTGCGCGCTTGTGGGATGCCCATCCGTATGCCGCGGTGAAGCTCGAGCTGACCCGCGACGCCGCGGACGAAGCCACGACCGACTACGCCGACGTCGCGGAACGCCTCGCCGCTTGGGAAGCGCAGGGCGTCCTCCGGCGGGACGCCGAGCCCGCCCTGTACGTGCTGCGCCAACGCTTCGAGGCGCCCGACGGCCGCCGGCTCGCGCGGCTCGGCTTCTTTGCCTCGCTGCGGCTGGAGCCGTACCGCAATCGCGTCGTGCGGCCGCACGAGCGCACGCTCGCGGGCCCGAAGGCGGACCGGCTGAAGATCCTGCGCGCGACCGGGACGAACCTCTCGAGCGTCTTCGTGCTGTACGAGGACCGCGACCGGAAGCTCGAGGCCGTGCTCGAGACCGCGCTCGCGAGCGGCGAGGGGCTGACCGCGACCGACACGGCCGGCGTCGTGAACGAATTGGCCGTGCTCCGCGACCCGGGTGCGATCGAGGAGATGCGGCGCTTCCTGGCGCCGCGGCCGGTGGTGATCGCCGACGGGCACCACCGCTACGAGACCGCGCTGGGCTTCCACGAATCCGACGGGCGCCCGGGCTCCGGCCGCCTGCTCGCCTACTTCGCCAACGCCTACGCCGAGGGCACGCTGCTGCTGCCGATCCACCGGCTCGTCCGCGAGGCTGCGCCGCCGAGCGCGGAGGCCTGGGCCGCGCTGGAAACAGCGGGCTGGACCGCGCGGACTGCGCCCTCGGGCGCGCCCGAGGAGATGCAGGGCATCCTCGACGCGGAACTGGGGCCGCTCGCGGACCGCATCGCATTCGCGGCCGACGACGGCGGCGGCACCCTCCGCATCTTCTCGAAGCCCGCGGGCGGCGAGCTCCCGGTCCGCGCGATCCACCGCGAGGTGCTGGGAGGCGTCTTCGGGCTCGACGACGCCGCCGTCCGCGAGGGCGCGGTCGCCTTTCCGAAGTCGACGCGGCAGGTGGCCCGGGACCTGGCCAACGGCCGGGGGACCGTGGCCCTCTACCTGAACCCGCTCAGCGCCGACGACGTGTTCCGGGTGACCGAGGCCGGCGAGACCCTGCCCCAGAAATCGACCTACTTCGCGCCCAAGCTCCCGACCGGGTTGCTGTTCCGCCCGCTCGAAGCGGACGCCGAGGCGTGACCCGGCGCCGCCGCCAGAAGCCGAAGGACCCCGAGCGCCTGGGCGGGAGGGTGCACGGGGTGCTCTCGGACCTGGGCTACCGGACCGATACGCCCGGGCTCGTGCTGGCCCGCAACTGGCCCGCGATCGTGGGCGACGAGGTCGCCGCCCATAGCGAGCCGGTCGATCTGCGCGGCGACCAGCTCGAGGTGCGCGCCGACTCCCCCGCCTGGAGCCAGTACCTCCAGCTCCATCGCGACGAGATCCTGGCCCGGATCGCCCTCCATCTGCCGCACGACGCGCCCACGCGGATGCGGATGCGGCTCGGCTGAGCGGGCCGCAGGCCGGCGCGGGTTCGGTATCCTCCGGGCCATGCGCGACGACGCCCCCTCGATGACGTGCGACTTCTGCGGCAAGCGGACCGAGTCCGTACGGCGCGTGGCGCTCGACGCGGGCTACGACCGGCTGCTCCGGCCCCACAAGGAGCAGTACGCGTGCCCCGAGTGCTCGGCGGCAAAGGACGCCGAGCGGGCCGCGGCCGCTCCGGCCGAGAGCTGACCGCCCCGCGGGGCCTGTCCCGGTCCCGGTTCCGGCGGCGCGCCCCGGGCCGTTGACCGTCCCAGGGCCAGTGTCTACCTTCGGCGGCCGCTTCGAGCGGACCCATCCCTGCGGATTCCCGAAGGAATCCCGCAGTCGGCGCGCCTCCGGGAGTGCGTCGTCGCGGCAGGGAGGGTCCGGGTCCTGCTGTTTCCGACGCGTTTCGGCGCATTCCGCGCGAAGCGGAAGGAGTTCCCACCCATGGTCAAGATCCGTCTCAAGCGTGGCGGTGCGAAGAAGAAGCCCCACTAACGGGTGATCGCCATCGACGAGCGCGCGCGCCGCGACGGCCGCGCCCTCGAGTACCTGGGCACCTACGACCCGATCCAGAAGCCGGCGCGGATCGAGCTCGAGCGCGAGCGCATCGAACACTGGGTCGGGCAGGGTGCACGGCTCTCGCCCGCCGTGAAGTCGCTGCTCAAGCGATCGCGCAAGCAACAGGCCGCAGCCGCGGCGGAGGCGTAGCCGATGTCGGAAGAGAGGACCGCAGCCGGACTGATCGAGTTCATCGCGAAGGGCATCGTTTCCGATACCGATGCGGTGAAGGTCCACGAGGTGGACGGGGGCAGCATGCTCGAGCTCGAGACCGCGGACGACGACCGCGGGCGCGTGATCGGGCGCCAGGGCCGCGTGGCCAAGGCGATGCGGGCCGTGCTCGGGGCGTCGCGCCACGGCCGCGACGTCCGCCTGGACATCGTCGACTAACAAACGGTGAGCATCGTCCTCGGCCGCGTGATCGGGGCCCACGGCGTCCACGGCTGGATCCGCGTGAAGATCCTGGGCGACGGACCCGGGCACCTCGCGAGAGCCGGGGAAGCCACGCTCGCCGAGGACGAAACCGGAAGCGCCGCGAGGCGCTACAAGATCGAAGGAGGAGGCGCGGGACGCGCCGGGGAGGCGCGGCTCAAGTTGGCCGGCATCCGGGACCGGGAGATGGCGCAGGCCCTGCGGGGCCGCTTCGTCCTGGCAGAGGAGCACGAGCTCGAGCCCCTGCCCGACGGAGAGTTCTACTGGTTCCAACTGGTCGGCTGCCGGGTCGAGACCGAGGACGGAGAACGGGTCGGCACCGTGACCGAACTCTGGGAGACGGGGGCCCACGACGTGTTGGTGGTCCGGACACCGGACGGCAGGCAGCTCCTGCTCTCCACCGCCCGGGAACTGCTCCCCGTGATCGACCTCGAACGAAGGCGGCTGGTCGTGGCGTCCCTCGAAGGGCTCCTCGAACCGGCCTGAAGACACCGGGACCCGGGGTCCCAGGAAGAGGAGACGAAAGGAGAAGGGCACGGGATGCTCCGGATCGACGTCATCACGATCTTTCCGGAGTTGTTCGAGCCGTTCGGCCGCCTGGGCGTGCTGGGCCGGGCCATCGAGCGGGGATTGCTCTCGCTGCGGGCCCACGACCTGCGCGGCTTTGCGACCGACCGCCACCGGACGGTGGACGACGTCCCCTACGGCGGAGGCCCGGGGATGGTGATGAAGCCGGAGCCGTTGGTCGAAGCCATCGAGGCCGTCGCCGGACCCAAGGGGGCGGAGCGCACGGCGCGCGTGGTCCTGCTCTCACCGCAGGGTGTTCCCTTCACCCAACGAACCGCAGAGGAATGGTCCCGGGACGAGCATCTCGTGTTCGTGTGCAGGCGTTACGAGGGCATCGACCAGCGAGCGATCGAGCTGGCGATCAACGAGGAGACGACGGTCGGAGACTACGTGGTCTCGGGAGGCGAGGCGCCTACGATGGTGCTCGTCGAGGCGGTCAGCCGCTTCGTCCCGGGAGTGCTCGGGAACCCCGAGAGCGCGCAGACCGATTCGTTCCAGCAATCGTTTCAAGAAGGACATCTCGAAGGGCCGCAGTACACGCGGCCCGTGGATTACCGGGGCCGGATCGTGCCGCCGGTGCTGCGCTCCGGCGACCACGGCCGGATCGCGGACTGGCGCAGGAAGCAGGCTCTCGAAAGAACCCGGCAAAGACGGCCCGACCTGATCCAGGATCCGGCCCGGCGAGGAGAAGACTGATGCATTCCCTGGACAGGATCGAACGCGCCGCGCGCCGACGAGACCTTCCGCCCTTCCGGTCGGGCGACACCGTGCGGGTGCACGTCAAGATCAAGGAAGGCGAGAAGGAGCGGACCCAGGTCTTCGAGGGCGTCGTCATCCGCCGCCGCAAGGGGGGCGCCTCCGCGAGCTTCACCGTGCGCAAGGTCTCCTACGGCGTCGGCGTCGAGCGGATCTTCCCGGTCGAGTCGCCGAACGTGCAGAGGGTCGAGATCAAGTCGCGCGGCCACGTCCGCCGCTCGCGCCTCTACTACCTGCGCGACCTGCGCGGCAAGAAGGCCCGCCTGCGCTCCAAGGTCCGCGACCTCTCCGGCCTGATCTCGGAAGAGGAAGCCGAGGCCCAGTCCGCCGGCACCGCCGCCGAGGCGCTCGAAGACGCGTCGGTCGCCGAGGAGGTCGTCGCGGAGGCGGCGGCCGAGGCCGAGGAGGGCGCCGCTGCGGAAGCCAACCCCTCCGACGAAGGCGCCGACGGTGGCAACGCAGAGAAGAGCGACTGATCCGTCGTCGCCGGGCGCGCGATGGTCGTCATGGTCGATCGCGCGAGGCGTCGCCCGACACACCCGATGACGACTGATACCCGCGAACGACGTACGTCCGAACGAGACAGGCTCCGGCCCGTGCTGCTGCGATCGCGCGGGGCCATGTGATGCGGCAGACCGTCGGCGATGATGCGCCGGATCGACGCTCCGGGGTCAGCGAACCCTCGTCCGTCCTCCAACTCACCGGAGGTCTGCAGATCGGCGGTCTCGAGCGGTATGCGGTGACGCTGGCGAACGGACTCGTCGATGCGGACTGGGACGTCCACCTGGGCACGACGAGGTGTGATGGACCGCTCGAGGCCACGCTTTCGCCCGCGGTGTCGAGGCTCCGGCTCGAGCGAAGAGTCGCGATCGATCCGTTCGCGATGAGAAGACTGGCCCGCTACATCCGAACGAATCGGATCGGAATCGTACACGCGCATGGCACCGCGCTGTTCATCGCCGCCGCCACCGCGGCGCTGATGCGCGACCGGCCGGTCGTGATCTGGCACAACCACAACGACCGCAACTTCGACGCTGTCTACTGGCTGGCGACACGACCCGTGGATGGCGTGATCGCGGTCCGAGAGGATCTCTCGGAATGGGCGCGCAGTGCCTTGGCGTTTCCCGACGCCCGGACCTGGTACCTGCCCAACTTCGTGGCCCCGCCGCAACCGCTCGGAGGGTCGCCCGGACTCCCCGGAACTCCCGGGCGGCGCGTCGTCTGTGTCGCCAACCTGCGACC
>Ga0114931_10003171_pt1 | contig 20871 bp, 19 predicted proteins | sample 2SBtaG_FD_89579 | JGI IMG/M metagenome (GOLD analysis project Ga0114931, IMG submission 89579) | Deep subsurface microbial communities from Kolumbo volcano to uncover new lineages of life (NeLLi) - 2SBTROV14_V59a metaG | ecosystem: Environmental > Aquatic > Marine > Volcanic | place: Kolumbo...
CGAACGCCTTGGCCTGGTCCCAGTCGAAGCGTCGAGGTTCGCCCACGGCCACCGGCGCCTGCAGGTCGGACCAGTGGAGCGCCTTCTTCCCCAGGAAGCGTGCCTTCGCCTTCAGGTAGCGGCGCATCACCGGCGCGGCCTCGGACGTGGCGGAGCGCATGGCCTCGAGGCTGGCGGCGTCGATGGCGTTGTCGAACAGCGTGGACGCGAGCACGGAAGGCCAGCCGCGCCGACGGGCCAGCTCCTGGGTGTGGCCCTTGACGCCGTTGAGCGCCGCGGCGAAGGGCACCGCGTCGCGTTCGAGGAGCTCGGTCTGCGCCGCGAACGCGGCCGCCCGCACGTCCTCGCGTTCGTCGGCGAGCCGCACGTAGAGCTCGGCGACGCCGTAGGGCCGGGGCTCGTCGTCGCCGGGCAGACGCACGTTCACGGAGCGCCGGCTCACGAGGTCGGAGTGCAGGCGCTCCCAGGCGCTCGCTCCACTTGCGTCGAGCGCGGCGGCCAGGGCCTCGGCCTCCTCGCCCATGAGGTGCAGTGCGGTGGCCTGGATCCGCTTCAGGACGTGCGCGTGGTCGCGCACCAGGGCGGAGCGCGCGCCCAGAGCGTCGAGGTCGAGCGCTCCGACCCAGCCGGTGACGCGGGCCAGCAGTGCGCCGAGCTTCGCCTCCGCCGGATCGAGCGCCGCGAGCTCGGCCCGTACGGCGTCGTTGGAAGCATCCACGGAGAGGGCGTTGCCGAGGAACGATCCGAGGGTGGCGAAGGTCTCGTAGAGGCGGTTGAGGCGCTCGATGAGCGCCTCGAGCGTGCCGACCGGGGGGTCCGCGTCGCCACCGTTGGCCGGCGCGCGGATGTGGTGCTCGTCCAGGAACGCCTCGAGCTCGTCGATGCCCTTCGGGAGGGCGTCGCGGTCGTCTCGGAAGGCCTGGCTGTCGAGGCCGGGGTAGATGCTGTCCAGTTGCCATGCGGGAAGCTCCGCCTGGGACATGGGGTCACCGTCCCTTCAACGTGACGTTGCGGGTCAGTCTACCGAGTGTGCGTGTCGATGGGACTGGACGGTGCTGCCGTGCGGCGGACCAACAGCCCGCTCGTCGACACGCGGATCTCGAAGCGTCCACCCGAGCCGAGCCGCACGAACGTTCCGCTCCCGTAGCGAGCGTCGACCAGCGGGGCGAGCACCGGGTAACGACGCGCCAGGTCGAAGACATCGACGCGCCCGCCCGGCTGCAGCACGAACACGGTGCGCGGGCGCGAGCGCTCGTCCTCGATGCTGGCGTAACGGCCGGAGATGCGATCGAGGCGGTAGCCGGTGTGCAACCCCAGTAGCGTGGCCACCGGCTTCCACTTCAGGATGTGGGCGTCGACGTAGAGCTCGTCCCCCTGGAGGTCGTAGGTGGCTGCGCCGCCGCCGGCGAAGCTCACGTGCGCCCGGTACGTCTGGGGGGCGAGCCGCTCGACGTCCACCGTCGCGGCGGTGACCTCCTGCGTCAGCGCCCGGTACCCGTGCACACCGACCGCGATGACCAGCGCCAGGGCGGCCAGCGCCAGCAACAGCAGCGACGCCGAGAGCTGGAGCGCGTTCCCCAGGCGCCGGAAGCGCCGCATGCCCGTCAGCGCCGACAGCGCCAGCACGATGGCCAGCAGGAGGGACCCGAAGACCACCAGCCAGAGCGGGCTCATTGCGGGGACATCGGCGCTAGAGAGCTTCGTTCTCGCCGGGAGACCAGGAGCCTCCGAGTCGTAGCCAGGCGCCGACCATGTCGACGGGCACCTGCGCGACGAAGGTGATGGCCTGGTTGTCGCGGGGATGGGGGAGGGTGAGCCGGTAGGCGTGCAGTGCCTGGCGCGGGATCACCTCGGACTCGCGGCCGTACACCGCGTCCGCGAGGACCGGAGCGCCCAGGTGGGCAAGGTGCACCCGGATCTGGTGCGTGCGTCCCGAGTGCGGCTTGGCCTTGACGAGCACGTAGCCGGGGATGCGCGCGATGACGCGGAAGGCGGTCACGGCGGGTTTCGGGGCGTCGCCGCCGACCGTCATCTGCTGCCGCCTGACCGGGTGTCGCCCGATCGGAGCGTCGAGATGAACGGCGTCGTCGATCGAGCCCACCGCGATGGCTACGTACTCCTTCTCGGTGAGACGCTTCTTGAACGACGCCGCGAGATGCCGGTGGGCGGCATCGGTCTTGGCGACCACCATCACGCCGGACGTGTCCTTGTCCAGACGATGCACGATGCCGGGCCGGTACGCCGCTTCGGCGGGATCGTAGATCTTCTCCTTCGACAGCTCCATGCGCCCCAGCAGGGCGTTCACCACCGTGCCCGACCGCAAGGTGGCCGTCGGGTGGGCCACCAGGTTCGGTGGCTTGTTGATGGCCGCGAGCTCATCGTCCTGATAGATGATGTCCAGGTCGATGTCTTCGGGCTCGACCAGCATCGGGCGGGGCGGCGGCAGCAGCACCGACACGATCTCGTAACCGCCGAGCTTGTGCGCGGCCTTGCCGACGGGTCGGCCGTCGATCGTCACGTACCCCTCGCTGACGAGCTCCTTGGCGTAGGTGCGCGAGAGCTCGAGCGCCATGGCGATGGCCACATCCAGCCGTTCGCCGTCGGGTGCCTCGAAGGAGCGAACATCCACGTCCGACAGTCTAGCGGCTTGCCGGGAGCTCACGGCAGCGGCGCTATACTGCGCCGATATGGAGCCGATCGCGCTCGATGCCATGGGGGGCGACCGGATGCCCGACGCCGCGCTCGACGGCGCGCTCGTCGCCGCGGCGGAGGGAGTGCCCGTCGTGCTCGTCGGGGACGAGAAGCGCCTGCAGGCGGCCCTGCGTGAACGGGGAGCCTCCCTGCCCGTCCGACACGCCGACGACGTCATCGCCATGCACGAACATGCCGCCGACGTGCGGCGCCGGCGCACCAGCAGCGTGATGGTGACGATGCGCATGGTCAAGGACGGCGAGGCGTCGGCGGCGGTGTCGATGGGCCACTCGGGCGCGACCATGGCCGCAGCTCTCTTCGTTCTGGGGAGGCTGAGGGGCGTCGAACGCCCCGGCATCCTCGCCAACATCCCTGTCAAGGACGGCTTCGTGGCGCTCATCGACGTCGGCGCCAACGCCGAGTGCCGGCCGGCCCACCTGCAGCAGTTCGCGGTGATGGGGTCGATCTTCGTACGCACCATGTGGGGCGTGAAGTCGCCGAGCGTCGGCCTTATGTCGATCGGAGAGGAGCCCGAGAAGGGGAGCGAGCTGGTCCTGCGGGCCCACGCCTTGCTCCGGGAGACGCGCGGTGTGCGCTTCTACGGCAACGTGGAGGGGCGCGACCTCTTCCGCGGCCTGACGAACGTGGTCGTCACCGACGGCTTCACGGGCAACGTCATCCTCAAGCTGGCCGAGGGTGAGGCGAGGGAGCTGTTCTCGTGGGTGCGGGACGCCCTGCGCGCCGACTGGCGCGGGCGCCTCGGGGGCATGCTGGTGCGCCCGGGTCTGCGGGCCGTCGCCGCCCGCCTCGACCCATCGGAGTACGGCGCACAACCGCTGCTCGGGGTCGACGGGGCCGCCTTCATCGGTCACGGCAGTGCCGACGCGCGGGCCGTGACGAACGCGCTGCGCAACGCGCGCAAGGCCGTCGAGGGGAACCTGCTCGAACACATCCGCAGCGGGATCGCCGAGCTCGGCGAGATGGAGTGTTCGGCCTGACAACCTCGGTGGGACGCCACATTCCAGGAACCATACGCCGATCGACCTACGGGACCGGAATCTGGCTCCTCGCCCACGCAAGGGCAGTCACGTAACGTCCTGCTGCGTCCTTTGGGAGTTGCAGTGCGCTGGAGGGCGGGCTTGGATCTTGAGCGTATGGATAGGCCCAGTACCACCGTTCACCCGACGAAGTGGCCGCACTGAGGTCGAGTAGCACGATCCGTCCATCGTCGAGTACGTAACCGAATGCGTTGGTCGGATCGATGGCAGCGGCCACGCCGGTTAGGCCGTAGTACGACGGTGTCTCTGCGGGCGACTTGTCCGTAGGCGTCGCGTAGACCGAGCTCTGGTTGTATCCAGCGACAACTACGCTCTGGGTGAACCCCGTGGGATCCATGGCCAGTGTGCGCGCGCCGTTCACGGCAGCCACCTTGGCCGCAACACCGCCGAGAGGCAATGCGAGCGACTCCAGGTTCGACGAGACATTCGCAGGCGTGCCATAGGGATCGCTGTTGGTGACGGTGATGAGTTCGTCACCGTTGCTGCGCAGGGCAAGTTGATCGTTGCCTTCGAAGGTAGTGCCGATGGTCGAAGGGCGGTCCTGCGATGGGATAAATGGCACGGGCACAGAATACAGCTGGGCGTTGTTGACGGCGTTGACTAGGAAGTACAGGGTCTCTTGGGTCGCATTCTGGTCGTCGAGCGGTGCCGTGGGTTGGATAGGGCTCTGCACTATCTCGGTGGGATTTCCGGTGCTGGACTGCATGTCCACCTGGAAGAGCCGGATGGGTACTGACAATCCAGGTGACCCTGTGGTCGGCGTCGAAGCACACGCGTTTGGATCATCGATGAGGTAAGCGTAGCGACCGTCCTTCGAGACCGTGATGTGGCTGAAGCACCATGGCCCCGATGAATTGTTGAACACGGGGTTTGTCCCACCTGTGAGTTGAACCCTATTGGTTTCGTGGAAGGCTGTGGGAGTCGTCGGGTGGATTCGTGAAAGTTGAAACACTACCAGCGCTGAGGCCGGGGCCGTGCCGACCAATTGCCGCGTGAGAACGACCATTGCACTGCGTGTTCCCGCACGGTCGACAACGTCCGAAGCCACCGCAGGGTAGGGTAGAGGCCGTTCGCTGGAAGTCAGGACACTAAATCGCGGTTGGCCTGGGAAGTTGTCCTCCACCAGCACCATCTGCGAGACGGCGGGGTTGGCAGGATCCTGGCGCCCGATCGCCAGCAGCAGCGGTGGCACGTTCTCGCTGGTGCCCGTGCAGCCCGCGACGACGCCCACCAGCAACAGGAGCAGCGGCGCGAGGGTGCGCAGGCGGCTCACGGCTTGGCCCCGGGGAGGGTCAGACCGGTATCGAACATCTGCAGCAGGCCCTTCTGCGCTCCCGGCGTGGTGAGGGCGATCTTGAAGCGCCCCGTGGCGCTGTCCCACGAGCTGTAGAGCGCCCAGCAGCAACGGTTCCACGCCGCCACGAAGGTGGGCTGCAGGTTGAAGGCCGGATGGTTCGGATCGTTGCCCGAGAAGTCCCAGGTGTCGTTCACCACCGCTCCAATATAGAGTTCCTTGATCGGGCGCACGATGAGAGCGACGTCACCGAGCGTGAGGACTTGGCTCGTCACCGTCTGGCTGGCGCTCGAGTAGGTGCCGTTGTAGCCGAGCGCGCCCTGCAGCCCGACGGTCCCGTAGAGGTCGATCCCGAAGGTGAGGCTGGCGCGGCGCAGGTAGGAGATGGGCAGCACGTCGTCGCGCAGCGGCATGTCCGAGAACAGGTCGACGCTGAAGTTCGCCGGTCCCACCTGACGATCGTCCAGGACGGCGCGGGTGGTGAGGTCGGTGTTGCGGTAGCCGCCGGCGCCGTTGTGGAGGGTGGGGTCGAAGACGGTGTCGTAGCGCACCTGCCAGACGGGGGAGCCCGAGCTCGGCGCGTCCTCGACGCGGAACGACAGGCCGCGGCTGATCGTGGGGTCCCCGGGGAACCCCAGCCAGCCGGGCTCGAGCCACGCCAACCCGTCGGCCTCCACGGCCGCGATGCCCGGCCAGGCCAGGCGCAGCGAGCTCGACGCCACGGTGCCCGCGGGGAACGAGAGCTGCTCCATGGCGCTGAGCTGCAGCGGGCCGGCCGCAGCGGTGGCGTCGACCCGCAGGGCGGTGGCCTTGCCGGCGTTGAGGTCGCGCACGTAGGTGAGCTTGACGCCCGGCGTCGCGTCGTCCTGCTGGAGCGTGCCCAGGGTGAGCGAGAGATCGAGCGGGTCCCACGCCTGGGCGGGCAGGCCGGCCGCGGGCGGCGGCGGCGCGTAGTGGTAGCCGCCACTCACCGACAGGCTGGCGATGCCTGCGTACGCCAGGCTGGCCGTCGCTTTCGAGTGCGTCTCGTCGGTCACGAGGCCCGTCAGCCGATCGGGGGTGGCCTTGAGGTCCTGCACGTGCTCGAGGTGCAGCGAGCCCTTGAGGTCCCCCTGCGACGTCAGGTCGAGCTTGGTGTCGATCGTGCCGGGATCCTGGTTCTTGACGTCGTAGCTGTTGCTGACGCTGAGGTCGATCCAATCCGTGTTCCCGAAGAAGCGGAGGGTGGAGTCGATCGGCTGGACGCCCACGTTCTGCTGGTCGCGGCTGTCGACGAAGACGTAGCCCCCCTTCACCTCCAGGCCGGCCCACGCCAGCGGTTCGAGCAGCAGCGTGGCGTTCGTCTCCGTGCGCGTCCGCAACGGGATCCGGTCGAACGAGAAGGGCGTCTCGCCCTGGGCCGTGTCGCGAAGGATCGTCAGCGACAGCGAGCCCGCGCCGTCCACGGTCTGCTTGGCCGTGAGGTTGGAGTTCTAGTCGATGAGACGCTCGCCGGTCCCGTAGTAGTTGCCGGTGAACACGCTCTTGCCCGACACCGTCATGCCCGCCCAGGGCGAGGTGGGCGTGAGCGCGAGCGCGTAGTTGTCGAGCGCGCGGGCCGACGTCACGGTCGGCGTGAGCGCGGCGCTGCGGTTGCTGAGGTTGCTGTTGTCGCGGAAGACGCCCAGGTCGATCAGCGCGCTCTGCACCTGGAAGGGGCCGAAGGTGTAGTCCTTGAGGTCGGTGGGTTTGACCTGCAGCCGTGCCACGGTCCACAGGGGGGTGGTGCGGTTGGCGTAGCTGGGCGTGGTCACGGCGTCGCCCGGCTTCAGGTCGATGAAGCCCTGCGAGCTGAAGGTCCCCTCCAGCCCCGATCCCTGCTCGGTGGTCGACCAGCCGAACTCCCAGATGCGGTTGCGAACGATGTCGTCGCGCTCGAGGCTGAACGACACGGCCGGCGGCCCCAGGCTCTTCTCGGTGGCGTAGTGCAGATCGAACTGCAGCGTGCTCGCGCCCTTCGGGCCGGTGGGCACGGTCCCGTCGGCGTTGCGCTGGAGCGTGAACGGGGTGTACTCGACCTTGAACTCGCCCTTCCCGCGGTCGGTGTAGAAGCGGTGATCGAAGCCGCCGCCGAGGTAGGAGGTCTCCGCCTTTCCGCCCAGCACGTTGTTCTCGAACCAGTTCCCGGCCCCGGGCTGAACGTCGGCGTAGTAGTGCAGGTCGACGCTGCCGAACCCGTCGGGGCCGGAGACGTACGGCCAGCGCAGCGCGACCTCGGCGCGCGTGGTGGCCGTGCCGCTGGTGATCGACAGCAGGGGCTGCCGGTTCGGCGGCGCCAGAGGCAATACCAGCAGGGGCAAGCGGAACAGCGGTCGGTTGCGCAACAGCACCGTGACGCCGTAGGCCACCAGACGGTCCCCCGGGTAGAGCTCGATGCGGGAGGCGTCGAAGCCGTAGTCCTCGACGGTCTGATCGCACCTGGAACAGGGGCTGAAATGCCCGCTGAGGATGCTGATCTGCCCCGGAACCCGGCTGGCTGTGTCCCCCTTCACGTCCAGCGCGGAGGTGCTGATGATGACGTCCTTGGCCTGGAAGCTCTCGCCCGCGAGGTCGATGACGAGATCGTTGCCCGTCACGGTTTCGCCCTTGGTGGTGTAGCTTCCGTAGCCCACCACGCGCACGATGCGATTGGTGAGGTCGAACTCGATGTGATCGGCGACCAGCTCGCTCTCGCCGATGGTGACGTGGACCTGGTGTCCCTCCAGGACGTAGAGTTGCGCCTCCGTCCCGTCCGGCAGGGTGAGCGTCCGGATCTCCAGGCGGCTACTGGGATCGCCGCCGGTGTCGATGGTGATGCGCACGGCGCGCGCGACCCCGCTCGCCAGGAGGGCCAGGGTGACGGCGCCCAGCAGGAGGCCGCGCGGCACTCAACGTCTCCACGACAGGGCCAACAGGACCCCGCCGGCGACCACGTAGAGGGCGACGGGCGCCCATCCCGCGACGTACGCCGGGATGGTGCCCTGCTCCCCCAGCAGCTTCGACACGCTCCCGGTGGCGTAGTAGATGAAGGTGAGGAAGAGCACGGAGACGAGCCCCAACGGCACGCCTCGACGGAACGTGAACAGGGCGACCGCCAGCGCGAACAGCGCGAACGCGGTGGCGGCCAGGGGCTCGGCGAGCTTCCGGTGGAAGGCCGTCCACTCGGCGGGTTTGGGCCTGCCCGGATCGCTCCGCAGACGCTGGAGCAGCTCGCCGAAGGGGAGATACACGAGGTCGGGCGTCCCGGTGACCCCGGCGGACAGCCCGCGCACCGGCAGCTCCCCGCTCGCGGCGTGGAAGTCGAGCACCATGCGGCTGTCGCGGAAGACCCGGAAGCGAAGGTCCTTCAGGTGCCACACCCCGGCGGCCTGGTCCAGGTCGCCGCTGGCCGCCTGGAGGACGTCGCGCGGGCCCTGCGTGCCGCCGGGACTGATCACCGTCACGTTGCGCAGATGCCCGCCGGGCGCGACCGCCCCGATGTAGATGCTGCGCCCGAGCGCGTCGGTGAAGAACGAGCCCGCCTTGAGGACGGTCTCGGGGCTCCGCAGGAGGATGTCCTTCTGGACCTCCAGCGCATGTTGCTCGCTCCAGGGCACCACCAGCTCGTCGTTGGCGAACGCCAGCAGGCTCACGAGCAGCCCGAGGCCGAGCATCGGCATCAGGAAGCGCCTGGGGCTCAACCCCAAGAGCAGCGCGGCCTTGATCTCCCCGTCCTGGGCGAGCCGGGTGAGCCCCAGCAGGGCGGCGAACAGGAGCGCCAGCGGCAGGCCCGGGCCGGCCGCCGCCGGCAGCTTGAACAACAGGAAGCGTGCCACCAGGGAGGCGGGGACGCCGCGCGCCAGGGCGTCGGCCAGCACGCCGAGCAGGAAGCTCATCAGCAGCAGGACCAGCAGGACCGCCAGTCCCGCGCCGTACAGCGGCAGGATCTCGCGGAACAGGTAGCGGCTGAAGCGGTTCACGCTCGCAGGCTCCAGATCGCCAGCAGCACCGCACCGGCCGCGCCCACCACCGGCGTCGACCACGCCGCCTCGACGGGACCCAGGGCGCCGGCCTCGTACAGGCTCCGGGCGAAGAACCAGAGGGCCCAGAACAGCACCAGCAGGATGATCGTCCAGGCGAACCCCGAGGCGCGCCCGCGGACGCGCAGGCCCAGGCCGGCGGCGATGATCGCGAACACCACGGCGCTGAACGCGTCGGCCACGCGGCGATGGAACTGGAACAGCAGCGGCCCGGCGTCCCCACCGGCCTGGCGGATGTGACCGATCTGGGCCCACAGCTTGTCGAGCGGCAGGGTCTCGCTGCGGGCCAGCGTCTGGTTGGGGCTCGCCTCGAGGGGGAACGGCAGGCTCACCGTGCCGACGCTCTCGGGCGCCTTCCCGGCTGCGCTGCGCTGCGCCTTCACGAGCGTCCAGGTCTTGGCGGCGCTCGACCAGGTCCCGTTGGCCGCCGTCAGGACGGTGCCGTCGTCCAGCAGGACCAGGATCCCCTGCAGGCTGGCTTCCTGGAGGTTCTGGAGGTTGCCGCGCACGCGTGCGGCGTAGAACACGCCTTCCCCCTCGATGCGGAACGACGCGTTCGTCTGCACCTGGGCCGGCGGCCGCACGTAGATGAAGCGGTCGATCATGTGCTGGTAGGCGTTCTCGGCCCGCGCTTCGAGGAAGCCGTTGTTCACCAGGCTCACGGCCCCCACCAGGATGCCCAGCCCCACCAGCGGGACCAGCAGATCGACCGGCCGTGCCCCCAGAGCGTAGGCGGCCTTGAGCTCCGAGTCCTTGGCGAGCCTCCCCGTGGCGAGAAGCACGGCGAACACCACCGCGATCGGGAAGCTGAGGTGGAAGAAGTAGGGCAGCTTGTACAGCAGCAACTGCCCGACCTGCCCGAGCGTCGCGCCCTGCTGGATCAAGAAGCGCGCGAGAACGCTCAACAGGTCGATGGACAGCAGCAGGCAGAACGCCGCGACGCCCAGGAAGTAGAGCCCCGCGGTCTCGCGAAGCAGGTAACGCGCCAAACGGGCGGGCACCAGGGCAGTATACCGTCGCGCCACCGTCGGGCTGCGGTGGGATGCGTCCCAGCCGTCGCTTCTCGGGCGCGCCCGGGCCCGCTAGACTGGGGCGTGCGCGTCGATCTCGTGGCCGTGCAGGCCGCCCTCTCCGAGGCCCCCTACCGTGACGCCGAGCAGTTCGCGGCCTGGACGATGCGGCTGGCCCGCGGCGCGATGGCGTTGCTACCGGACGATCATGGGGAGGTCGTGCTGGTGTTCCCCGAGGCGATCGCCATGCCGCTGCAGTTCACCCTCGGCGGCGCCGATCGCGTGGCCGGAAGCGCCACGCTGCTGGAGGCGGCGAGGAGGTCGCTGCGGGGACGCTGGGCGGAGGTGTGGGCGGCGGCCTGGCGGCACCGCGCCGCCGGCCCGGCCGCCGTGGTCCTGGCCCGCGCGCTCCAGGTGCACGCCGCCTACGTGCACGCCTTCCGGGCCGTGGCGCGGGAGACGGGGGTCACCGTCGTCGGAGGCTCGGCGTTCCTCCCGGACATCGACGTCGAAGCGGCCCGTGGCCCACACGTGGTCGACCGGCACGTGTACAACGTCGCGTACACGTTCGCGCCGGGCGGTGCCCTGCTCGGACGCAGCCGCAAGGTGTTCCTCACATCGGGACTCGAGTCGCGCGTGGGGCTCGGCCGCGGGCGGCTGGCCGAGCTTCCGGTGATGCGTGCGCCGTGCGGCAGCATCGGCGTGGCCGTGTGCCTGGACGGCTGGTACGAAGGGGTGGTCGCCGCGCTCGATGCGCAGGGGGCGCAGATCCTGGTGCAACCCAGTGCGAACGACGCCGCCTGGAACCGTCCGTGGCCGCCCGATCCCCGACTCCTCGAGGGGGAGGCGTGGCTGGAGCGCGGGCTGCGGGCGCGCTTGCAGGGCCGCGTCCATCTACGCTACGGCCTCAACCCGATGCTGGTGGGCGAGGTGTTCGGCTTCGCGCCTCGAGGCCGCTCGAGCGTGCTCGCCAATGCGGCACTGGTGCGCCACGACTGGGTGGACGGGCGCGAGGGCGTGGTCGCGCTGGCGCCGGACGCCGAACACGAGGCGTACGTCCATGCCGCCGTGACCTTGCCCGACCGGGAGCCGAACCCCGGTCCGGTTCCGCGGCCTCGAAGGTAGAATGCGGCCGTGACCGGGACGTTGGGCCTCTTCTCGCTGGTCGATCTCTTCCAGCTGCTCTCCAGCTCGCAGCGTTCGGGACGCCTGGGGATCGATCATCCCGGCGGCTTCGCGCGCGTGTACTTCGACAAGGGTCAGGTCGTGCACGCGGAGTTCGGCGAGCTCAAGGGCGAGGACGCGGTCTTCGCGCTGTTCGCCGACGAGCGGGGGAGCTTCGAGTTCCGCATGGGCATCCCTGCGCCGGAGACCACGCTCCACGGCGGCACCGAGAACCTGGTGTTGGAAGCGATCCGGCGCCTGGACGAGGCGCGTCGCGAGGGTGGCCCGACGGTCGCGCGGGACGCCGTCCCCGTCCTCGACACCACCTTCGAGAGGGCCGAGGAACTCCTCCTCAACGAGGACGAGAGGAAGGTGCTCGCCCACGTCAACGCCCAGCGGAACGTGACGCGCATCGCGCTCGACGCCGGGCTCGACCCGGACGACGTCCTCGCGATCGTCGAACGGATGTCGAAGCTGGGCGTGTTGAAGATGCGCGGCCGCCGGCCGCGGACGGCTCGCCTCGTGGCCCGGCTCAGTGACGATGAGCTGGCCGCCGGCGTCGCGGGCCTCGACCCCGGCATCCTCAACACCTGGGAGCGCGCCACCGGGGGCCCCGCGGAGCGTGTCGCGTGCCGGCGCGAGGACGGCAAGGTGCTGGTGTTCCGGGCCAGCGCCGTCGACGGCGCCGGCCCCTACATCCTGTTCTCCCGCGACACCCTCTTCCGGTCCGACCTGGCCGCCAACGAGGCCCTCCTGGTGCGGCCCGTGGCCAAGCGCGACTGAGACCACGCCGAGGAGCAGCCCCATGGACGAGCGTGCCCCGCGCAGCCCGGTGCTTCCCTGGCGCACGCGCCCGTTCCCCGTCGATTGGGCGCTCGAGTTCGGGCGTCCCTGCGACCTCCACCTCGAGATCGGGTTCGGCGATGGGCGCTACACGGTGCGTCGGGCGCTCGACGAGCCCGCCGCCGGCTTCGTCGGGCTCGAGATCTCCAGTGCCAGCGTGCAGCGGGCTCTCCGGCGCCTGCGCCGCGAAGGCGTCCCCAACGTGCGTCTGGCCAAGGCGGGGGCGCAGTTCGCGCTCCGGCATCTGTTCGCAGAGCACGCGCTGAGCACGGTCGTTGTCAACTTCCCGGATCCCTGGCACAAGGAGCGCCATACGGAGCGACGCCTGCTGCAGCGATCCTTCTTCCGCCTCGCAGCCAGCCGCCTCCGCCCGGGCGGAGCGGTCCGCCTGGCCACCGACCACCCCGTGTACCTCGCCTTCGCCCTCGCCGAGGCCCGGGAGGCCGGGTCCTTCCAGGCCCTCGAGACCGCACCGCCCGCAGCCGTGTTCGAGACCAAGTACGCACTCAAGTGGAAGGCGCAAGGCAAGCCCCTGCACTACGTCGAGTTCCGGTACGACGGGTCGCCCGCCGCCGCCTTCCCGCACCTGGAGAGGGCCACCACCATGCCCCATGCCCTGTTCACGGGGACGCTGCCTCCATCGGCGCCCTTCGCCAAGGTCGTGCTCCCCTACGGGGAGGGGCACGTGATCCTGCACGAGGTCGCGTCCAGCTTCGGACCGCCCGCGGGCGACGCCTCCGAGCGTGCACACACGCCCGCGGAGGCAGCGCGCGCGGCGACCGCGAACGACGACGGGAGCGTCCGCCCGCGCTGGTGGGTGCGGGCCAGCGTCGACGAGCCCGACATCCGTCAGCACCTCCTGGTCCTCGTGCAGCAACGCGATGCGAGGGAGGTGATCGTGCGGCTCGAGCCCTTCGGCGATCCCGTCATCACGCCGACGGTGCGCGGCGCCGTCCACGCCGTGGTCGCCTGGCTGGAGGCCGCTACCGACCTTCGCCTGCGGGAGCGCAACTACTGATGGGCCGTCGCCCCGCGGGCCCCGGTTCGGGCCAGCATCAGCGCATGTCCTTGCGCACGCTTCCGGTCCCGAACGCGTCGGCGGGGGAGGCGCCGTCGGTCCTGGTCGCACCCGACCTGCCCTGGCCGCACGGGTTCACCCTGCGTGGGGGCGGCGTGAGCGCGGGCGCGTTCACATCGTTGAACCTGGGGCTCAGCTCCGGCGACGCGCGCGACGCGGTCGAAGCGAACCGGGACCGCCTCCTGGCCGCGCTGGGATACGCCCGCGCCGACGTGTGCGCCTTCGAGCAGGTGCACGGCGATCGCGTCCTGGCAGGTGATGCGGGCTGGTTCACCGAACGCGCCGACGCCGCCACGACGGACGTCCCCGGACGCCTTCTGGTGGTGAGCGTCGCCGACTGCTACCCGCTGCTCTTCCACGACCCGACGCGCGGCGCCGTGGCAGCCGCCCACTGCGGCTGGCGTGGCACCGTGGCCGGGCTGGCAGCACGTGTCGTGGAGCGGATGGTCGTGCGCTACGGCAGCGACCCGAGCGACCTTCGCGTGGCCATCGGACCCGGTATCGGCGCGGACTGCTACCAGGTGGGGCCGGAGGTGGTCGATGCCTACCGTGGGGCCGGCTTCCCGTCCGACGTCGCCACGCCCGACGACGAAGGCCGGCACCGCCTCGACCTCGTCGCCGCCAACCGCTGGACCTTGCTGCGTGCCGGGATCCGGCCCGAGCACATCTGGAGCGCCGGCACGTGCACCCATTGCGAGCCGGCGCGCTACTTCAGCCATCGGCGCGACGCCGGCGTCACGGGGAGGCACTGGGCCTTCATCGGGGTGCCGCGCCGCTCACCGTAGGCGCCGCGCGCGCAGCGGCGTGGCCGGCCGTCGCGACGCGGGGGGCCACGCGGCCACGCTATCCTGGCGCCATGCGTGGGACGTCGATCCGGCGAGGCGCGGCGTGGAGCCGGTGAGCACGACCGCCCAGGGCCTCCGGGAGCGGTTCGAGCGCGCCGAGCGCGTCGCCATGGAGATCCCGGGGTTCCGCCGTGCGGCGGTCCTGGTGCCTCTGCTGGAGGGGCCGGACGGGATCGAGCTGCTGTTCACGGTGCGCGCCGCTACGCTGTAGAAGCATGCCGGCCAGATCGCCTTCCCGGGCGGCGGCATGGAGGGCGGTGAGGCGCTCATCGAGGCCGCCTTGCGCGAGACCGAGGAGGAGGTCGGGTTGCGGGTGCCGCCCGAGGCGGTGCTGGGCGTCCTCAGCGACCATCCTTCGCCCGCCGGGTACGTCGCCACGCCGGTCGTGGCCCGGCTCGCGTGGCCACAACCCCTGGTGCTCAATCCGATCGAGGTCGCCGACATCTTCACCACCCCACTGCGCGATCTCGCGGCCATCGAGCCGCGCAGCGAGGTGCGCCAGCTGCGCGACTATCGCCGGCGCATCTACAGCTATCCCTGGCACGGGCGTGACATCTGGGGCTTCACGGGGAACGTCGTGAAGAACCTGCTCGACGTGTTGGAAGGGCGTTCCGGGGATCCGTTCGATCCGTGGTAGCCTCGCACACGTTCTCGGGGTCGCCGGAATGCGGGTTCGACAGGAGAGGAGGCCGGAGGTGAAGCGGCGCGATCTTCGTGTGGTCCGTGGTGAGGAGCGCTACGCCTACACCACCGGCGAGGTGGTGGAGGCGCTGCAGTCGGCGGGTGTGCTGACCGATGAGGCCATCCGCATCGCGAGGGAGGCCGAACGCCGCCTGCGCGAGGCGGGGACACGCCAGGTGGCCCTCCCCGATCTCCTGGACCTGCTCGCCGCCATGGTCGAGGAGCGCGTGGCTCCGGAAGTGGCACAACGGCTCCGTCACCAGACGCCCCCGTTCGTCCCCCTGTTGATCGACGTCGACGGCGCGCAGGAGCCGTTCTCGAGACGAACGTTGATGGCGTCGTTGGAGAAGCTCGATCTCGGCTTCAAGGAAGCCCACGCCGTGGCGAATCTGGTCGCGCAGGGGTTGCGGGCCGAGGGTGTGGAGAGGCTGACGCAGGCGGAACTGGCCAGGCGCGTGGCGGTCGCGTTGGAGGGCCGATACGGGCGCGATCTGCGCCTGCGTTACGAGGCGCTCACACGCCAGAGCCTGGAGCTCAAGGTGGTCGAGGAGGACGGCGTCGAGATGCCCTTCTCCCGCGGGATCCTGGCGCAGTCGGTGATGGCGGTCGGGCTCGGCCCGGAGTTCTCGCACAATCTGGCCAAGCGTGTCGAGGAGGCCCTCTACCGCTCGGAGCGCCCGATCGTCCAGCGGCCGGAGGTGCGCCGCGAGGTGGTGCGCCTCCTTCGCGACGAGGCCGGGGACGAGTTCGCCCGGCGTTACGAGCTGATGCGTGCCGTGCGCCGTCCCGACCGCCCGATCATCCTCCTCGTCGGCGGAGCGCCGGGGGTGGGGAAGTCTGCGATCGCCTCGGAGGTCGGTTACCGGTTGGGCATCCCCCGGAACGTATCGACGGACTCGGTGCGGCAGGCGCTGCGATCGCTCATCGGTCCCGACCTGAGCCCGGTGCTGCACAGCTCCAGCTACTCGGCCTGGCGCGCGGAGCTGCTCCCCAGCGAGCGCGACTCCGTGAAGCCGAAGCGCAAGCGCGTGCTCCGGGGCTTCCTGGCGCAGGTCCAGCAGCTCGATCCGGCGGTGTGCGCCATCATCGACCGCAACGTCACCGAGGCGACGTCGCTGGTGATGGAGGGAGCGCACCTCGTGCCGGGCATCGCCCCGAGCCGCGAGACGCCGGATGCGTTGCTCATCGAGGTCGTGATCGCGGTCGCCGACGTCGAGGATCACCGAAGGCACTTCGGCGTCCGGGAGGGCCAGACCTACCACCGGCGTCGTCGACAGCCGTACCTGGAGCACTTCGCCGAGATCCGGATCTTGCACGACTTCATCGTCGAGCAGGCCGAGGCGGACGGGGTCCCCGTGGTGGAGGCGGCCGATTTCGACCGTGCCGTGGAGAAGACCATCGAGCACGTGCTGGACATCATGCTGGTCGAGCACGACGGCATGCCCGGGGCCGGGCAGGAGGGACCGGCCTAGCGAGGTGCGCCCCGCCGTGCACGTCCGGGCCGCCGTCTTGATGAAGAATTAACCGTGCGAACGCTCAGCCAGGACGTACACTTTCGCCGAGGCACCCCATGTCCACGCCATCGATCGAAGTCGACCACCTGACCAAGCGCTACGGCCGTCGTCCGGTCGTCCGCGACATGAGCTTCACGGTGAACCCGGGCGAGGTCTACGCGCTCGTGGGTCCCAACGGCGCGGGGAAGACGACGGTCATCCGCCTGGTCGCGGGCCTGGCGTTCCCGTCGGAGGGGTCGGTACGCATGCTCGGCGGCAACCCGCATCAGGAGCCGGCGGTGCGCCGCAAGCTCGGTGCCGTGGTCGAGGCGCCCGCGGCGTTCTACCCCTATCTGACGGGACGGGGCAACCTGCGGCTCCACGGCCGGCTGGCAGGGAGCGTGCCCGACGACCGGGTCGATGAGGTGCTCGACATGATGGAGCTGGGCAACGCCGCGGAGCGGCGCGTGGGCGTGTACAGCCTGGGTATGCGTCAACGCCTGGGCGTCGCTGCCGCCATGTTGACGCGTCCGGAGGTGCTGATCCTGGACGAGCCCGCGAGCGGCATGGACCCTCTCAGCCTCCACCTGGTCCACGCCGTGCTCAGGGACGCCGCCTCCAACGGCACGGCAGTTCTGCTCTCGACGCACCACCTCGACGAGGTCGTGGCGTACTGCACCCGCGTGGCGATCATGGAGGAGGGCGCGCTCATCGACGAGGTCAACCTCCTCGATCGGAGGGAGCGCTACCGCGTATGGGTCGATCGCCCGCACGACGCGCGGGCCCTGCTCGACACCCAGCCCTGGATCCGTCACGCTGCGGTGCGGGGCGAGGAGGTCGTCTTCATCCCCAGCGAGACGGGGGTCATCGGGCGCGTGTCGGCCTCCCTCGCCGAGGCGAGGATCGCCGTGTACGAGCTCACGAGGGACATCTTCGACCTCCGCGGCTACTACCGCGAACGGGTCTCCAACGAACGTTCGCGACGCAGTGGGGCCTGGTCGCCCGACGACCCGCGCATGAGCGGGGAGTGGGAGGGCGACGCGTGAGAAGCCTCCTGGCCATGGAGTTCGGCAAGGTCGCCCGCCTCGCGAGCGTGCGCTTCTCCGCGGTCCTGCTGGTCCTGTTCCCGATGCTGTGGGCGTACGCCCCGGGCATCTTCAACGTCTACGGCTTCTATCTGGTGTCGGCGTACCAGGTCCCTGCCCTGAGCCTGCTGTCGAGCATGCAGTTCCTGCTTCCGCTGCTGGTGGCGATCACGTCCGCCGAGTTGTTGGGCATGGAACTGAGCAACGGTACGCTGCCGACCGTGCTGCTCCGGCCGGTGTCGCGCTCGCAGTGGCTGCTCGCCAAGTTGCTCGTGGCATCGGTCTACCCGTTCGCCGTGCTCGCCCTATTCTTCGTGGTGTCGCTGCTTGCCGGCGCCCCCTACGGCTACGGCTCGTTCGTCGGCGGGACCGGCGTGGGGCAGGCGGGGCTGCTGGGTCAGGGCACCATGACCGCCGGCCATGCGCTGCGTGAGGTGTCGGGTGCCTACCTGGTGGCCGCGTACAGCCTGGTGCCGGTGAGCCTGCTCGGCGTACTGTTCACGGTGGTGTTCATGAACGCCGCGGGCGGGGCGCTCGCCACCCTCTCCGTCCTGATCTTCATGCAGCTGCTGGTGGTCTTCCCGGGGCTCACGCCCTACCTGCTCACCACCCAGCTCAACGCGTACGCCAAGCCGGTCGCGAACATGGGTTGGGTGGCGGCGCTGATCGCGCTCTACTGCGCCGCGTTCGCGGCGGTCTCGGTCGTGTTGTTCGAGCGGAAGGACTTCTAGTGCCGTTGGGGCTGCGGTCGTCCTTGCTCACCATGCTGCTGGTGGTGGTGGCGGCGGCCTCGGCCCAGGCCATCTCGTACACCGTGCAGGTGGTCGCGCTGTCGGACAAGGATTCGGCCCTCACGCTGCAGACGCAGCTCAACGGGGAGGGCTATCCGGCCTACGTGGTGCGCTCCACCACCGGCCTGGGGGACGTGTTCCGCGTGCGGGTGGGCGCGTTCGCGAATCGGCAGGCCGCCCTGGTGTTCGCCGGCACGATGCCTTCGGTGGCAGGAGGGCGTCCGGTTCCCGCGCTCGCCGAGGCCATCCCACCCGGGATCGTGTCGCTCGCGCCGCGGGTGTTGACGCGCATCATCCCGGACGGACGTGACGTGACGGTGCTGCCGTGGCGTAGCGGGGTGGCGGTCCGGCTCCAACAGTCGGCGCCCCTGCAGGAGGCCCGCTACGTGACGTTGGAGGGCGACCAGGTCGATTCGTTCGATGCCTGGATGGCCGTCCCGGCGGCCGACGGCAGCGTCACACGGCTGCGCAACCTGCCGTTGTGGCCGGACAACCACCAGAAGGACAGCGGCGCGGCACGGGACGCCTTCGAAGCCTCGGTCCTCTCGCTGGTGGCCGACGGCCTCGGACTGCCGCTCTCGGACGTCAGAGCCACGATCTACCGGCCCCAGCCCGACGCCGTGCCGAGGCTGGTGGTCCTGGAGCGCGTCACGGTCGACCAGAACGGCAACGGGACGAGCAAGCTGTTGGCTCTGGGCGTGCCCGAGCTCGGCATGACCAAGGACGGACCGGTGCAGTACCTGGGCCTCGACAAGGGAGAGCTGCCGGCCCCCCCCAAGGGCGCGGCGCTCGGCTTGGAGGCGCCGGCTGCGACCCCGTTGCAGGGCGACGGTTGGACAGCCAGGGTTGACGGCCCCTTCATCACCGTGACCGGCAGCGACGGCAGGGCCTGGCGCGAGGCCGTCGGTACGCCGCTGTGGACCGACGGCCACGTGCTCGCGACCGCCTACAAGGGCTCGTTCCTGTTCTACGACTTCCTGCCGCGCTGACGCGACGCAGCGGGGCCGCTCAGGCCTCCCGGACCGGCACGTTGAAGGCCAGGGTCGGTCGGGCCTCGGCCTGGCTCGCGCGCTCGACGGTGCGCGGTGCCGCCGGAAGGTCCTGCTCCGCGAGCCAGCGCTCCGCGGCCATGGCCGCGCGGGTGCCCGCACCGACCGACGTGCCGAGCTGACGGTAGACCTCGTCGGAGACGTCGCCGGCCGCGAACAGCCCCTCCGCATCGGTGTAGATCTCGTCGCGCACGTCGATGTACCCGCTCTCGCGGAGCCGCACGGCGCCCTCGAGGAAGCCGGTGTTCGGCTCGTGGCCGATGTAGATGAACACGCCGTCGGTCTCCAGCACGCCCTCTTCGCCCGTGACCACGTCGCGTGTGCGCACGCCGGTGACCTGGCCGTCGGCGCCGAGCACTTCGGTGATCACCGTGTTCCACACGAAGCGCATCTTGGCGTTGGCCATGGCGCGCTCCTGGGCGGCCTTGTGGGCGCGGAGCTCGTCTCGCCGGTGCACGATGGTGACCGAGTCGGCGAACTTGGTGAGGAACGTGCCCTCTTCGATGGCGGCATCTCCGCCGCCGACGACGACCACGCGCTTGCCGCGGTAGAAGAACCCGTCGCAGGTGGCGCAGGTGGAGACGCCGCGCCCGTAGAACTCGTCTTCACCGGGTACGCCGAGCCGTCGCGGATTCGCGCCCGTAGCCACGATGACCGCACGCGCGCGGTAATCGGCGTCGTAGGCGCGGACCACGAAACGGCCGTCCGACGCGCGCTCGACGGCGGTGACCTCGTCCATGACGATCGACGCGCCGAACTTCTCGGCCTGCTGGACCATGCGTTGGGAGAGCTCGGGCCCCGTGATGCCCTCGGGGAACCCTGCGTAGTTCTCGACTTCGTCCGTCTGGGCGATCTGTCCGCCGGGAAGACCCTTCTCGATGATCACGGTGTCGAGCTGGCCGCGCCCGGCGTAGATGCCGGAGGTGAGGCCCGCCGGTCCGCCGCCGATGATCACGACGTCATGGTGCTGCACGTTCTTGGGCATGCCACCCTCCATCCGTGCCCAAGGCTAGCACCGCCGAGTGGCTCGATCTGTCAAATTGGATACCTGTGGGGGGTATCCCTCGCGTCAAGGGCGCAAGCACCCGCCGAGCCGCGGCCGGTCCGCCCCGTCGGCGGCTCCACGGCCCCGCGCTCAGCCGGGCAACCCCAGGGTACCCAACGTGGCGATCGTCAACGTCAGCGCGAAGCCCGTCACGGCGAGGACGACGGCCGGAGCGCCGATCCGACGCACGACGCGAAGGTCGACGGCCAGGCCGATCCCGGCCATCGCGGCCGTCATCAGCGCGGTGCTGCAGGTCTGGACCAGGGGCACGAGGGGCGACGGCACGACGCCGAGGCTACGGAGGGCGCCCAGCACCAGGAAGCCGACCAGGAAGCCCGGCAGCAAGGGGGGCCGGCGGGCAGCGCCGGCGCTGCCGGTGGCGCCGGCGGCGTCGCGCCGTCGCAACACCGTCCCCACCACGAGGAGCGTGGGTGCGAGCAGGGCCACCCGCGTGAGCTTCGTGATGGTCGCGAGGTCGAGGGCGCGCGCGCCGTGCGCCGCGCCCGCGGCGAGGACCTGTGCCACCTCGTGCAGCGTGGCCCCCGTCATGAGGCCGTAGCGTTGGACGGTCATGCGGACCAGGGGGGCCAGGACGGCGAATCCCACGACCCCCGCCGTGCCCAGGTGGCTGACGATCCCGGCCGACACCGAGACGTCGTCGTCCGACGCGCGGATGATGGGTGCGGCCGCGGCGATCGCCGCGGCCC
>Ga0114931_10003172_pt1 | contig 20870 bp, 10 predicted proteins | sample 2SBtaG_FD_89579 | JGI IMG/M metagenome (GOLD analysis project Ga0114931, IMG submission 89579) | Deep subsurface microbial communities from Kolumbo volcano to uncover new lineages of life (NeLLi) - 2SBTROV14_V59a metaG | ecosystem: Environmental > Aquatic > Marine > Volcanic | place: Kolumbo...
CCGCCATTCGACGGGAATCCAGTACACGGCAGTTAGGGTTCCTCCCGCGCGTTGCGATTGTTGTTACTATTTTAATGTTCTTATTGTTTTTCCTTAAAACTTAAAACTGTTTAGGGACTTCCAACTCACTATTCTTATACTTGTTGTTGTTCTTGGTCCTTTTCCTATCGAACGCTTATGTCATATCCAATCTATCTTTTCTGCTGCTCTCTTATTGTCTAGGTGTATTATTACATAATAAAACATGTAAAACAACATGTTTTGATAAGTCGCTGTAAATAAATATTGATGATATATTGCATTTTTAACATGTGTATTATAAAATACGGTTATTCAAGAATATTTTCTGGCGACAATCTTCTAGCATGTTCCCATTTAACACTATGATTTCTAGGCTTTTTCAGTAATGCCAACGGTTTTATTAGTCGATCGATTGGAATATTTACTACAAGGAATGTCGGATATCCTGCGCGACCACGGCATCGAAGTGGTTGGCGTGGTCAGCAATTATGAGCAGATCCTGATGTCGTGCGGCCAATTGCAACCGGATATTTTGGTAATGGATCCTTCCGACAGCCTGCAAGGATTTAATTTTTCCATCCTGCAACGTATCCGTGATGAATTGCCCCAGATCAACATTATTGTATTTACCGCAGCCGATTCCAGCGACATCATCAATTACGTTATCGGCAGTTTGGACGTTAAAGGGTTTGTGTCTAAAAACGATTCCAGGCTCACAGCGTTAATAGACGGTATCCGCTATGTGAGTGAAGGCAATGTTTATATGGATCCTAAATTGCAGGGCCAATATGTGCGCGAGCGTAACCAGGAAGATTTGGACGATTTGTTATCCACGACTCAGCTGAATGTTTTTGTCAAAGTTTCCGAAGGCAAGTCGAAAAAGGAAATTGCCGACGAGTTGGATTTGACCGAGCGGTATGTGGGTAATATTATCCAGGAAGTACGCAAGAAATTGAAAGCGAAAAACGATGTGGAACTGGTGCACGAAGCAATAAAGAAAGGCCTGTTGGAGGTGCGGAATAAGGTGATTAAGAGCTCAAAAACGGGCTACGCTGAATAAACCGTTTTTTTTTTGCTCGTTACTGCCACGGGTTTGCCACATTTGGTTCATACTCTAAGGACATCAATACCCAAGATCGTGCGCTGGACATAATGAAAAAATGGATCATTCGAATTATCGTGATGTCTATTGCGGGCATGATTGTCATGGGCGCAGGCATGGCGGCGTATTTAGCCTACCGGCTTTCACAGCTGCCCACCGTGGCCAATTTACGTGAAGTCAAAATCGAAGTCCCGCTGAAAATATACAGTCGCGACGGCCGGTTGTTGGGCGAGTTCGGTGAAATTCGCCGCACACCGTTGGACTATGCCAACATCCCCAAACTTTTTGCGTATGCTTTCGTCTCCGCGGAAGACGATGATTTTTTCACCCACACGGGCGTGGATATCCGCGGCATCCTGCGTGCTTTGTTTGTCAATGTGATCACCCAAAGCAAGGCGCAGGGTGCCAGTACCATCACCATGCAGCTGGCGCGTAACTACTATTTGAGCAATATAAAAACCCTGTCGCGCAAACGCGATGAAATCCTGCTGGCCTGGCGAATCGAAAAAGCGTTTACCAAGCAGGAGATTCTCGAACTCTACCTGAATAAAATATTTTTCGGCCATCGCGCCTACGGCATCGCCGCCGCCGCACAAGTATATTACGGCAAGGAAGTGTCCGAACTGACTTTACCGCAAATGGCCATGATTGCCGGATTGCCCAAGGCACCCTCGTTATACAATCCCATACGTAATCTTAAGCGGGCCGTGCTGCGTCGTAATTACGTTCTTAAGCGCATGCTGGAACTGGGCTATATCAATCAACAGCAACACGATGAATCCGTGGCGACCGAAGACGACGCACACTTGCATAAACGCAGCTTGGACGTGGAGTCCATGTATGTGGCCGATAGTGTGCGGCAGATACTCATTGATAAGTTCGGCGAAAAGGTGTATCGGGAAGGCTATAACGTTTACACCACGGTGGACGCGGACATGCAGCGCGAAGCCGCCCATGCCATGTGGATCGGATTGTTGGGCTATGACAAACGGCATGGATTTCACGGACCGGTGGGCCATGTGGATTTGCAAACCCTGTCGGTGGCGGAAGACGCGCTGGACCTTGCGCTGGATAAATTCACCAGTTTTAACGGCATTGAACCCGCTTTGGTGATATCCGACGATGAAATGGCGGCGACGCTTTATCATACCGGAATCGGTGATATCCGGCTGTCCAGCGAGGCGATGGAATGGGCCCTTAAGGACCAGGAAAATCATTCCGTGGTCGAACTGCTAAAACCCGGCGACGTGGTGTATTTGGAGCATCACGAAGGTCAATGGATGTTGTCACAAATACCCAAGGTCGAAGGTGCCTTGCTGGCGGAGGATCCGAATACCGGCGCCATCAAGGCCATGGTTGGTGGGTTCGATTACTTTAAAAGCAAGTTTAACCGCAGTTTGCTGGCCAAGCGTCAACCCGGATCCAATTTTAAGCCGTTCTTGTATTCCGCCTTTCTGCAAAAAGGTCATACTGTTGCCACCATCGTTCCCGACTTACCGTTAAACCTGCCCGACTGGGAACCTGCCAAACCGCCTTTTTTCGGCGACATTCGCTTGCGAATCGGCTTGGCCTTTTCCCGTAACCTGGTGGCCGCGCGGGTACTGCAACAGTTGGGGTTGGACGACGGACTGCAATACGTAAGCCGGTTTGGCTTTTCAACCGACGTGATGCCGCGTAATTTAACCCTGGCATTGGGTACCGCGGAAGTCACGCAAAAAGAACTAGTTCGCGGTTATTCGGTCTTTGCCAACGGCGGTTACTTGATCGAGCCCTATTTGATAGAACGTATCGCCGACGCCCGCGGCCATGTGCTGATGGAGCAGGCGCCACTGGAGCATTGTGAGACCGAATGCGCCAAAACCGAGACCATGGGTCTAGCCATCCAGGAATCCGGACGTACCGCCAACCGGGTGATCACAAAGTCCAACGCTTTTTTGATGACCCATATGCTGCAAAGCACCATCAAGATCGGCACCGCCAGGGCCGCACAAGTGCTCAATCGCAACGACCTGGCGGGTAAAACCGGAACCACCAACGATCAAAAAGACGCCTGGTTTACCGGCTACAACCAGAACCTGGTGGCATCGGTATGGGTAGGTTTTGATGAGCCTCAAACCTTAGGCGCCAATGAATTCGGGTCCATGGCGGCCTTACCCGTATGGATCGATTTTATGGGCAAGGCCCTGCAAAAAGTCGAGGACAAACCCTGGCCGATACCAAGCAACGTGGTCAGCGTACGAATCGACCCAGTTACCGGCCTGCTGGCGCCACCGGACATGGAAGATTTTATTTGGGACTATTTTGAAAACGGAACCCAACCCACTCAATACGCATCCACGGAAAAAGAAGAACAATCCGAGGAATACGGCGATCCGTTTCGATAAGCAAGGCCGTGACACATGCGCCAATCACGCCGGACGACCGAAACGGTGAAAACCATTCAAACGAATCGGCACGTTTACACCCACACCTAAAGCAAAACAAACCGCAACACAGTCCAATAACCCAAGCCGAGACAAACATGCACCCAATTACCGTGGCCAGTAAACGAAAAAAAATCGCCACCATCGCAAACCAGTTCCCCCATGCAGCCATCATCGACCTCACCTCCAAAGCCGACCAACCATGGGTAAAATTCAGCCCGTTTTATCCCCATGGCGGCATACCCATCCCCTATTCAAAAGGCCAATTCGCCTGCTCGGTGGAAGGCATCTGGCAAGGTCTTAAAGTATTTGAACGGCAGGCCATCGATACCGAGAAATTCCACATCCAAAACATGAAAGGTATCAAGCGAAGCAGCCGCCGATTTGGCAGCGTACTGGGTCACCGCAAAGGCATCTACGGCACCGAACTGCTAAGCTACAGGCAGGCCAGGGAGGAAATCTATTTGCCCGCTTACGAGTATGTACTCAAAACCTGCCTGCAACAAGAAATCAACACGCTCAAAAAACTGCTGGCTGAAAATGAGGTTGTCTTGCTGGATTACGAAACCAATACCCAACTCGATTACTTAACTAAACCACTGTCCCATGCGGGGCTAGTGGCAAATTTCATTAATCAGCAGCGATAGCCACGGTTTGAATGTAAAGCTTATTGACAAAAACACTGCTGTCCCATTAACTGGCTGCGAATGTGGATAAACACGATGTGTTTGATGTATAAAAAAATGGTTTTCTAATGTGGCGACATGGAATAGGTGAGGCACGAACCCGGGTTCTCCGATGGAATACTTTCACTGTCTCACTGCGTTCGTTCCTTAAACTAAACGGTTCCAACGCGCCAGCGCATTTTTCACGCAAATCGGGTACAGCCCCATTGCCTCTCTAGCGGAATATTAGTATTTAGTATGTACCATAAATTATATGTGGATATTTCATCCGCCCTAGGCTGCTAGGCCCCTAGGCTCACGGCCCCCCGGCTCGGAGCATTCGATATGCTTTATAAATTCGCGCTGACCGTATATTTTGTCGCGGCACCCACCAGGGCATTATGCTCGACGGATACTTTCTGCGATTCGCTGGTGGTAAAGGAAACTTGAAACGGCTGACCCTGGTTTAACGCAACCCAGGCGACACTGGTTGCGCTTTTCCAGAACAAATACAGTTGTACCGAACTGACGACAACATCCGTCGGTACTTTTAGCGTAAATTTACTGGTATCGCCGGGCCCACCGGTGTCGGGATACACTGCCATTTGATTGTCACCTAAACCGATTTCACCCTGACCGGGATTGGTTTGGTTGACAAACACCGGCTCCGTGGCAGGAACGGACGGCAGCCAGGTCGCATTCTCCGCTTGCTTGACCGCAATAAACGACCCATTGTTAAAACTGACATGAATGGCGGAATTGCTGGCGTTAAAGACAAAAAACTGCCCCATGGCATACCTTTGATCGGTGGAGAATTTTGGTTATGGTATTCTCCTATGCCAATCCAGACAAGGGCAATTTGCTTATCGCATCTTTCAAGCGGGTGTCGGCAACGCCACAAACAGAATATTTCCTGCTGTTAAGGCATGATGTCGCAGGTATCGTTGAGAGATTTCCATGGCAATGCCGATCATGACCGACCTCCGCGCGGTCCATTCGTTTCCGCCTTCTAAAAATCACCAAAACGAATCCATCGGGAAAACGTAAGATAGCCGGTCATATGGTTTATCCCGAAAACAAATTTGTAAAAGTTAGGCTGCACCACTTCTTGCGTTTTGCAAAAAGTCGTCTTAGACTGGCCTTGAAGTTAAGGAACACGGTAGTTCTCCAATCTAAAGTTTGACCGCAATCCTTTTAGATCAATTCAATAACCTAAGGACAAGGAAATCACTATGGCAAACGCATTCGTTTTTAATTCTTCCGCCGTCGAAATCTATGTGAGTGTCAACAACGGATCTTTTTTCAGCATTGCGGCTGCGACTCCCGCCACCTGGGTACCGTCATCCCCGACCACGCAACCCACGTTCGTCAACAACACCAACCCGGGAAAAGGTGAGATCGGTTTGGGAGATAACCTCGTCACCATGTATCCATCAACCGGTGGCCCCGGGGATTCGGCGAATTTTACCTTGACCGTGCCGACTGGCGTTACGGTAAACTCCCTACAGTTATACCTTTTCTGGAAAGATGCGCAAGACGTTGCATGGGCGGCTCTTAACGGCGGACAGTTTATTCAAGTTGCCAGCAAAACCTCTACGGCACAACCGGCATAAGCACTTAAACAACAAAACGAAGGGCGCCATTTATTCACCGCTTCGAGAGGAACCATAGCGCCCTTCGTTTATTGAGCAAACACGCGCCGGCAACGCCCGTCGGCCAGGGATGGCTGTCAGGCGTATACCGGCCCGCCGGGCTGGAATAAATAATGCCAATGAAATAGCAGGGAGGCAGGATGGCAAATGTTTTTGTGTTCAATGCCAGCAGCGTCAGCCTGATGTTCAGCATCAACAACGGCGCTTACATTGAAGTAACCGGAACCAGCAGCACTTTCGGCTGGGTTCCGTTTCCTCCCGCCGAGCAACCCCCTTTTGTCAATCAGATCAACCCGCCGCAAGGTTACCTGGGGCTGGGTGATAATCAACTGACCATGTACCCGCAAAGTTCGGGCAGTGGTGATTCCGCCACGGTCAGCCTGCATATTCCGACCAAGATGACTGTCACTTCCATTCAGCTTTATTTTGTCTGAAGGATGCGCAAAACCTGGGCGCCGTGCTGTGTAACGGCGGGCAATTTTTACAAGCGGTTTCCTTGTCGGAATGGATTGTCACGGAACACTCGCCATCCCGGTTTTCACAAGGATGACAGACAAGTCGTGATTCAAGCATATCGGCACCGACTCATTAATTTTTATCCGTTTTCGGAATAATCGTGGTGGATCTCCAACTCATAGAAATATATCCGGGTTTGTACCTGATTGCCTCGCCGCTGACAGCCTCACCCGCGGGCGAACAAGTCTGGGTGTACTTTTTGGCGGAGGTGGCTTCGCCCGCCGGCATGGATGTAAACGCGGCCGGTTCGACTGCGATCACGCTGAATGACAGCTGGGAAAATATGTCCGGCTGGTATCTTTTTATCGGCGTCGAAGTCAGCCGTAGCGAAGCCGGCCTTTGTCGCCGCCGCCTATGCCGGATTGCCAAAGCTACCAAGTTCCGGCCTTATTGCCCACACCATTGCCTGGCTGCAAGACTTGTCGATCCCATCACCGGTTCCAAACATCAGCACGCAAAAAATAGGAACACAACACGCGGTCAAAACCGTTACCGAACTGCCGTGGTCCGAATTTACACTGCAAATTAAAAACGGCGTTCTGGTGAAATTAACGACTGTCGACAATTGCGCCGCGCTGCAATTCATAACCGATTCCAATGATCTTGATTTAATCAATATCTTCTATCACAACACCCTGCAAACCATCGGCTACCGCCAGGGCGGTTGGTGCGTCAAGCTTTTTTTTGAGGACACCGGTGCCGGGAGCTTAAATTTCGGTGTCGGTCTCGATCCCAATATGTTGGCCAAGACTTTCGGTTGCGGTTTTAACTATGTCGTCGGCGAGGACGGTCCCAATCTGTTTTTTTCAATGTTTGAGCTGGGCGCTCCCAGCAGTAACTATGCCGCCTTTGACGTATGGCTTAATCCCATTCGGCCTACCTGGGCGCCCAGCACCCGTTTTTCCCTGGATATCGCCGATCGTATCGGTAATCCCAGTTGGGCACACAATGCCAAAGACTTGTGTTCACCTTATTTTTTTACCAATGACGGCATCGGCGTTCGCTTGCAACCCCTCGACCCTGCCGCGCCGGATTCCCCGGCGCCGCCAGTTGAAATGGGCGCAGGTTTTGCGTTTTCAAAAAACCCCGTGGCGACCGTGCAAGGTTCCCCGGGAGAGCCACATCTTTATTTGTCTCCGATCGGTGTTTTTGAACTTCAACGAGACGAGTCACCGACAACGGCGTATCTGGAGTGGATGCCGGGTTTGTTTACCCGCGAGTTCCTTCGTTTGCAGGCCGGTGACCGTTTTTGTTTTGTCAACGACCAGCCGGCTCATGCAGCGGCGTTTTCCCTGGCCGGGTCTCCCGTGCCTCCCGGAACATCCCAATCGGCCGGAACATCCCAATCGGCGATTCTACAGAATACTTACACCACATCCTGGTTGTGGATTGAAAGCATGGTAAAATCGTCACCGTATTTCGGCCAACCCAGCTCGGCCAGTTTTTTCGGTGAAACCAATGGCGATGAATTTCCTATTGCCATCGATGTTCTGCTCAATGACTTCGACACCACTGAACTGTTTCCCGCCGTGTCTTTCGGCGGCAGCTTTCACACACCACGACCAAGCTGGAGCCCGATACGCAGCGGCACTGACTACAGTGCTTTTGAAGCCGCTATTCTCAGTAGCGTGCGGCATACGGTATTAACCACCACCTCCCTCGGCCCGCTGTTTTTTCCGCAAGGTTCCGAGAAAGCGTCCGCGAATCTGTTAAGTGCAACGTCACCGCAAGGATTGTTGATCGATCTGGACGGCGGCGGCAACTGGAACAGTCTGACCCTGGGCGTTGAAAGCGCGGTGCCGGAGGCCAGCCCGCCGATACCGGCGACCCGACTGGCGTTTTTATCCAGTGGCTCACCGCCGCGGTTTCCCGCCGATTTATCGCTGACCTTAACGCAGAACCAACTGTTTTACGTCGTCACCAATCCCGGCGCCGATTGGAACTTTCTGTCTACCGTATTTATCGGCGGCTTCCAGTTCGAACTGGCGTTCGGCGGCCTGCAACTGGATGAACAGGTCATCATGATTTTTAAGTTCAATACCACGGCCAGTCTTGCCGAGCTTGCCGCCACACCCGGTTTATGGACTGCCGCCTCGGTATATAACAGCGATCCCCAAGCAACGGCCGCAACTATCGTCGACGCTATCGAATTTGCCCAAGGCGAAGCCACCGCGCCCGGCAATCCTTTTGAGCCATTTAACCTGATTGTCCAGGACAGGGAGTGGACCGGCGTACTGTTTTTAAACGCCGCCATCAACGGCAACGGCATGCCGGTCGATCTGCAAATGCTGCTGGGCGGCGTCAACGGCGGCTTGCGCGCTCACCATGTCGGCGTGCAGGGCAATCTGATGGACAAAACCGCCACGCCGATTCAACTGGAAATTGCAAAATCTTCCATGTTCGGTGTCATTTTTTACGACGGCCTCAGCAATCCGTCCAGCCCGGTGGTAAACGATGCAATCGTCGATTATGCGGTGGAAAAACTGATTGTGGTGTTCAGTAATTCACTGATCGCCCAGTTTAACGCCACCGTGGGTTTGACCTTAAACCAATTGTTCAGCCGCAGCGTCGCCCTGCAGGCACAGGGCAGTCCGGATTCACCAGGCAATACCCTGTCCATTAAAGGCCAGTACCAGGCCAACAGCGACGGCGTCGGTCGTATTTCGTTTTTGAGCGAAGAGGAATTTGTATACCAATTTGTTCCGGCGGCCGAAAAAACCACCCTGGTGGTGGACAAAATCACTTTTAATCAGGCGTCGCTGGTTCCGGTTAGCAGTCAACCCGGTAAGGTTGAGGGAACAACGGATGTTAAAGCTGTTTTTTCCTTAAACGGCGCGCTTTGGTTTAATCCGGCACCGTTTCCCAACAGTGATCAGCTGGATATTTTTTCATATGGCAATGCTTCCTCGGGCCTGGCAATATCGGATTTGTCGGTCAATATAGAATTTACGTTAAACTCGGAAGGTGTATCCGAACCGGCCAGTAAAACCGTTACTTTGGACCTAAGCACTCTGTCGGCCAATCCCGCCAATGACGCCATACGATCATCGAGTTTACTCTATAGCATGCCGTTGAAATTCAGCCGCTTTTTATTCGGTACCGACAAACCGCTCAGCGCCTCCGCTACCGGCGCCACGGCTTTGAATATTTTGCAGTTGGAATCCGGTGGCAAAACCGCAGACTCACCGTCCTCCCCCGATACACCGGCACTACCCAGTTCGTATGTCACCGGTTCACCATTATACGCCTTGGAATACGATATGTTGCTGGGTTCATTGGGGGCGTTGGGTGCCACCGCCAAACTGGAAGCTAAACTGATTCTGGCTTGGGGGCCTTCAGCAACCGTACCCGATAACGATGCTGCGGCCATATTCGTGCAATTACCGCAACTGTCGGCGGGCGCCGGTGGCTTCGAGTTGGAAGGTATTTTAAAAACCACCTTCGGTGATGCCAACCTGTTAAAGGTGGATTTGCACGACGGCGCACCTTCATCGGTCTACGCCATTTTATTTAACAATATTCAACTCAGTGTTTTTGGTTATCGTTTTCCGCCCGGTGTGCTGATTGACTTTATGATTTTTGCCGGTTCGACGACGCCGGGCGCTGGAACCCCGACCAACAGCCATAACCTGGCCTGGTTTCTATCCGCACAGCAACAAAATGTAAGCCCATGAACTCACCCACGGAAACCGTCAACAGTTTTATGCAGTGGCTTAACAAAACCTTCGGTTTATCGCTGCCGACCTTGCCTTTGAATGGCTGGCCGGCCGCGGTCATCACGCTATGGCATTTTGCAGTGGATTGGCTGCCGGGGGCAAGCCCGCTTCCGGCTTCGATCAAGGTCGATGGTAAATGGAAACCATTCGACGGCGGCAATTTTGAGGTCAAGGAAATCACCATCGAAATTAGACACGAGCAATAACCAACAGGAGAGCAAACATGAATGCACTTGTCAATTCACCAACCGGCGGCGACAGCGTCACCGTAGCCGTAAGCGGTACCTTTGACATACAGGGTCAATCGGTCACCATCAACAGCCAGGATATCACTAATATTAAAAGTGGCATTAATTTTACCCTGGGTCAACCCGTGACCTTGGGCACCATCGATGACTTTATCGATTGGCTGAATAAGACCTTCAGCACACCGCTGACCTCCAAGCAACTTGATGACGCCATTGATAAACTTCCCAGCAGTCCGGCATTCCTCAAAGACATCCGCGACGCCTTATTATCCTTTCTGCACGCCACCATCACCATCACCATGCTTTCCATCAATACACAAACCAAGGTGTATCAATTCGGTGTCACCGTGACCCCGAATCCTCCCATTTCCATTCTCGGTTTGTTGGAACTGGACTCCATCGGTGTGGCCATTACATCCGGTGTGACCGGCAGCCCATAATCCCAAACCCGTTGGACGAAGCATGGCGAATATAACTCTATCCGTTACCGGAAAGGCGTTTCCCGGTCAGGCGTATGAAGTACCCTTGGAATTGGATCTGCAACTGGCGGGCGGGCCGTTTTCTTTCAGCCTCAAAACCACCCAGTCCTTTTCCATTGAGCATATCTGGAGGGTTTTCAGCGAACAGCTGAAATCGGTTACCGGGATTTCATTACCGACGATTCCACCCGGTCCCTGGAACGCCATCATGCAGCAGGAAATTACGCCAAGCTTGTTTGTAACACCCAGCGGACAAACCAGCGCCTACCTTGAGCTGACCTTGGAAAATCCGTTAACCATCGGTGGTACACACCATTACGGACCCATCGAAATCAGCCTGGATCCGCATGTGACCATACTTGGCATGCTGATCGGTTATGACAGCGGCGGCGGCGGCCTCAGCGTCAAGGCAAAAATTCAGGTGCCGACAACAGCCGCTCCCGGGGCAAACGGCAAGACCCTGCAGGCAGCCAAACCCAAACCCAAAGAGCAATTGGTCAGTTTTCCGTTTCCGGTACCGGCGCAGAACTCCACATCGGTTTTTCAATTGCATTATCTCGGCATCGGTCAACGGGTGGGTCCGACGGTGCAGGTCACCGGTGATGGTGACCCTCTGGCTAAGATCTTTCACCAATTGGAAACACAGTTGGTGGGTACCGACCCGAAAACAATTATCACCAACGTAGCGAAGCATTTTTATCAACCCGACCGGGACTGGTTTATCGCCGCTGATCTTTCCCTGCGCGAATTTCGCCTGAGGGTTTTATTTAATGACCCGGTGATGTACGGACTGGAAATCAGTGTCGCCATGACCAGCCCGCCGACGTTTTTAAGCGGGTTTTTATTTGAAATTCTTTATCAAAAACTCGGCCCGAATTTAGGGGTTTATTACGGCGCACTGACTCTGCCTTATGCTTTACGACGTATTCCCCTGGAAGGATTTATCCTGATTCTTCCCGGGTTTTCCATTTGGGTTTATACCAACGGTGATTTTCGTATTAATGTCGGTTGGCCCGTGGGCCCCGATAAATCCATCGGCATCAGCGTCGATATTCTCACCGGTTGGGCGGGTTTTTATTTCGCAAAACTGCGCAGCGGCGACAACCCCGGCGCCAATCCCAGCGTTAACTACAATCCCATTCTGGAATTCGGCATCGGCATCCAGGTGGACGCCGGCGTCGGCATCAGCGCCGGCCCGTTAAGTGCCAGTTTGTCGGTCACGCTTGCTGCTTCGTTTCAGGGACTGCTGGCGTGGCGCGCGCAAGGGGACGGTTCCGGCAGTTCCATTTCCAACCCACCCGACCATTATTGGTTTGCCGGTACCGCTTCCATCGCCGTATTGCTGCAGGGTTCGGTCAACCTGGAAATCATCAAAGCCTCGGTGACCGTCAGTTTTACCGCCACCGCCGGCATCGCCTTTGAAACCGGTTATCAAACCGTTATTCCGGTTTCCGCCGCGGTTAAGGTCAGGGTCTCTATCAAAGTCATTTTTTTCACCATCCATTTGTCCTTCCACACCACGGTCAGCCACACGTTTTACGCCGGTAGCGGACCACCGGCATCCATTTCAGGTCCGCTGGCGCCGGGGCTGAATGTCATGGGTGGGCCTTCGTATATGGACCTGTTGTTCGCGCAAGCACGAGACGTAGTCGAGGATTCGCGATTAAGTATGCGTTCGGCCTTTCGACCGCTGCATGATTTTTATGAACCCGTGCGTTTTCAGTCTCTGTACTCCCATGACGCGTTCAGCACGGGTTCGGTGGCCGGGACCACGCTTGCTGCTCATTTGGACGTATTTTTTGTATTGCAACCCACAGTCGTTTATGACAAACACGGCGGCGGCGCGATTAATTTAATCGCCTCGTTGATGATGGCCTGTCCGCCGCCGGACGAGGCACCGCTTCCCTCGCCCGGAACCGCAACGGGTTTCGAACTGTTTATCGTTAAGCTGGTCAAGTGGTTAGTAAGCTTCGTTCCTCCGGCAAGTCCGGAGGTTGCGCTGTCACAGACGTTACAGCAGCTATCCGATGCCTTGGGCGGAGGCGCCGCGGAACCGGGTCCGGTATTCGGCGGCACTGATGGTTTTGTCAAAAAATTACTCGACTACTTTGCCGCCAATCTGGTGTTTCACATCAGCGGCGTCGTACCGTGCTCACCGCAACTGTTATCGACCGCGGCTGTGCTTCCCATGTTCACACAGCTGCAATTGCAGGCCGATGCCGATTGCATTGATTTTTCCGAATTTAACCGCACGCCGGACAACTACCGCGAAGCCATTGACATGTACTTTGAAGGATTGGGTCTGATCGGTTCCAAGATACCCGGCGACAACGGTGACTTTCTTGCCGATACCGCGACGGCGGGCTCACCACTCACCGGCCCAAGCATGGCCAGCTTTCTGTTTGCCGACTATTACCTCATGATCGTTCGTTACGTGGTCTCGCAATTGATACCCGCGGCACAGCAGTACGAACACAATCAGGAACAACAATTGCGGCGCAGCGTCGAGGATTCGGCACGCTACGCACCGGACGATCCATTCCGTCATGTCAGACATGTCGTTGAATTTACCGCGGCAACTGAATCCGGCCGGGAACTCAGTGAATTGCTGGATAAACTGGACTATGCCGCCGTCGCCGGATTTGGTTCCCGTTATCTGTTGTCGGGCCTGCAATTGATTGAACCCGCCAGTGTACCGGCCCATATTACTCCTGACATCGTCGCCACCCTGCCCGTTGCATCGCTGTTCACATTATCGGGTCAGCAATTCCCGATCACCAGCGGCCCCAACGCCGACGCCGTGATCACGTTCGCGCCGCAACAAACTGTCAGCTGGATCCGATTTGAAGGCGCCAGTCCGGATGTCGCCATCGCGGAGATAGAAGTACCGCCACAACCACCTGCGTCGCCCAATCCGGACTGGGTGAATATGACATCACCGCTGCCGCCGGTACCACCGAACACCATTGCCCTGCGTGCACTACCGCCGATATCGGCATCACCACTGGGTTATCAACTCAAAAACAGCTTGGCATGGGATGCGCCGCAACAGCAACGCACCTTGTTTAACCTGCCGCAACCGCTTCATGCACTGGTCACGCGGCAACAAGGCCTGCAGCTTGCACTGCATGGTGTGGAATCCCACGACGGCAGCCCCACCGTCAGCGTGCTTGGAACAAGCAGCCTGCTTATTCGTTTGTCGCTCAGCCGGGTGCAGGCCGCGGCCGCCACAAACGGCGGCAGTCCAAGTAATGCCCAGGCTTCGCCGTCCGGCCCGGCTTATTTGGCCAATATCTACCAGTTAAACGGTACCGATGAAGCCACCCGCGACTTAATTCAAATGGCGCTGCAAGCGACTTGGTCGTCCCAGGGGTCCAAGGGGGGGTCCCAGGCGAACATCAGTATCTTGTATCAGCCGCCCGGCGGTGATGCCTTGCAATCCGATGATTTGGATCCGTCGGTGCTGCTGGCAAAAATGAATCTGTCTACACTGAACCAGGTGGAACACGCCAGTTTTATGCATCTCAATATGTTTCTGGCCATGCAGGCGCCGACACCGCCTTCGGACTATGCCACCATCGGTGATGTCGAAAATTTTTTACGGCTGGTGTGGGAGCTCAGCGTGGTACGGGCACCGGGATATTATCTGTTTTATAAGACCGAAGACGGTGACGGCCTGCCCGCCGATCTGTTTGCCGATACCGCGCCGCTCAAGGGCTCACCGGCGGAGCCAAAACAGGGAACGGTGCAAGGCACATCCGGTGCCACCGCGGATGTGATGTTTGTGGTGCAGTTTTCACAAACACCGGATTCCGTGGTCACGGTTCAAGCTTACGAAAACAGTTTATGGATTGAAAGGGACAGTCAAATCAGCGCCCTGCGTACACGGGTGCTCGATCGCCAAGGCCAATCGATCCCTGCCTACAGTCCGTCTTATCCGGCCGGTAACATCGGTTTCGCCATTGACTGGACACCGGCGGCGGAAGCTTCGCCTTCTTTGATACCGGTGCTGGAACTCTATCACCTGCTGCAATATAAAATGTTGCCCAACAGCAACTACCGTGAGTCCGTTTGGAGCCTTCCCATCGGCCCGACGGAAACCGAGGGCGAAGCTTCCCCCGCCATCGATGAAACCTGGAAACTGCGACAGGTCATACCTCTGGATGTGTTTTTCGGCACGGGTTCACCCGAAAAGATAAATCGTTACGATGTGATCGGTGAAATGGCGGAGCTGGCGTTCCGCTTATGCGATCTATACGGTAACCCCTTGGCCATTCAACACGATGACGATTTTACGCCGCTTTACAACGACCCGCTGATAGGTCCCGGCGAGTGGCCCGGCGTGCAAAGCGCGTTTTATTTTGATCGTGACAATTCCAGCGCGGCTTTATTAAAGATCGACATGGAATTTAATCCGGACATTGTGACCGGCAACACCCTCGACATCGGTTCACCCGCAACCGATACCCAGCGCCAATGGCAAGCCATTCGTGCCCGTTATTTGCTGATCATTGATCAACTCTGCGACAGCCATACCACCATCGGTGTCAGCAGCGGCCTCACCGGTGAGGTCTCACTCGCCAATCCGCAAGCGGATTTGCTGGCGTTCGCGCAACAGGTGCTGGACTATATTCAATCACATATCGAATCCGGACCGTATGCCGTCACCGCCTCACCCGAAGGGCCGGCGGTCACGCACCAAATCCGTGTTCCGGTGCCCTTCAGCGAGATCGTCAAGCAAAGCCATGACATTTGCGAGGTAAGTGTTCACATTCATTTCAGCCGCAGCCGTCATCTGATTGACCCGGCGACCCTGACGCAACTTCCCAGCGTCTATCAGCTTTGTATTGCTGTTGCGGCCAAATTGAATTTGCCGCCATTGGGATCGAATGGTGGAAAAAATAGCGGCGATTCCAATAAGCTCAGAACGTTCGCCGGTTATTTTGAGAATGCTTTTGCCGGGTTTGACAATGCCGGCGGCCTGTTGAAACTGGCACAGCGCGCCGGTGCCAGTATCAGCAATGCCACAAAACAAGTACCCGACCTGTGGTCGGTCCGCTTCAGCACCGATCACGGCATCGCGGTCAACTTTCAGGACCAGCCGGTGTACTTTGCGCTGCGACCACTGAGTAATAAACCCTACAGCGGCATACTCAATAACATCCAATACAACGATATCGATGTGGACGCATGGGCAAAAAGTTTTTTTCTCGCGGTCGATGGCTTTCTATCGCCGCAGTTCGGCGTCGCCGTTGCGCTACTGGATGAACGTTATCATACCGACTACTTCAACCAGCTTATGGACGGCAAGGAAACCCAGGCGGAACGCGTCCACAAGGGGCTGGTACCGGTGTTCAGCAAGGACCAGGGCAACGGCGATATCACCGGCGCGCAGGAACGCCTGCAACAAGCGCTGTTGGACAGCCTGGCGGGTGCGTACACCATATCCACGGTGGTACAGGCGCCCGCAGCGGTGAGCGTCAGTGCAAGCAGCGGCAGCCCGCAACAAGCACCGCAATTATACGGCAGCATCGTGCAACCCGGGGGTGGCTCTGCGGAAATCACATCGTCGACGATATCCAAACTCTTCCAATTATCGCCGCTGTATCTGGACCTGGACCAAGGACAACAATGGGCCAGTTCCTTGCTTACGGTATCGCAGCCCGGGGAACAATCCAACGTAAAATTGCCGCTGCAATTGAATGCCGGTTATTTACAACACGATTTCGAGGAGGACGAAGCATTCCACGGATATGTGCCCAGCTCATGGTTGAAGTTTGCCCTGCCGGACCAGCCACCGCTGCTTATGCCGATTACCGAGACCGCCGGTTCACCGGACGGCGTCGCGGTGATTCCGGTGCCGCTGCCATTTAAGCCAAGCATGCCGGTACTTTTGTCAAGCAACGGCACCGGCGCCCATATGCCCTCGCCGTTTGCCTCCAGCCCGGACGGCCTGCGCCAGGAAATACTGGATGCATTGCAGTGGTGCTACCAGGTTAAACTGTCCGCCGAGCTTGCCGGTCAGGATGAACTGTACTTTGACATGACTAAAAACGTACATATCAACAACGTCAGAGCGTCTTCGCTGGCGAAAAACGCCGCCGTCACCGGCGAATTGTTTAAAGCCTTGGCCGAGTTTGCGGCGAAATACCCGGCGCTGTCGCAAGGCTTTGACAGTATCCTGAAAGAGGCCTACGGCAACCATAAGGATCCGGCGCCAGTCAGTGCATCACCCAGTGCATCACCCAGTGAAGCCTCCGCGCTGATCAGTGAGTTTAATACCTTAGTGCAACAGGTTGCCCAGGCGTGGCCGAAAAATTGGCGCACGTTGGCTGCCCAGTTTGCGCTGAGTAATGAAATCGACCATTTCCGCTTAACCATCAACCGTGACTCGATAACGCTGGATTATATCGTGCAACTGGAAGGCAAAACCGAAGTCGGCAATGATAATCCCGCCATCTGGCCGTCGCTGGCTTTCGCCGGCGGTGACAGCTGGAGCCCGGACCGCAACCAGGCCAAGCCAAACCCGCAGGGTTGGTTTGTTTTAACACATACCATCCATCATAAACCGGATTTGAGCCCGCTCACCCTCGAATGGTCACCACTGCAGGTACTGGACTATCAATCCGCGGACTTTAATACCTGGATCGTGCGTAACGCGGACCTGGTCGAGGGCGAAACCACCAACCCGTTGTTTATCTATGAGACGGATGAAACGACCTTTGCCAATGCCACCATTCCGCTGATTGAAAGAGACCGATTAAATCCTGTTCGGGTCGGCGCCATCAGCGAACAAGTCTTACAGCAAATCATGGAGGATATCTTCGAGCCCATCTCCTCTTACCACACCACAGGTATCGACACCGTGGTAAACCTGCAGGCCAATTACGCCTACCGGCTGGTCGCGGGACAGCAAGGCTCGGCGGGTTTGATGGCGCAATCACCGGTGCTGCTGGTCAACGCCCTGACGTTGGATTCGGCGTCGCCTTCCACCACGGCCCATGACGTTGCCACCGAAGTCTGGAGCTGGTTCCAAAGAACCCAGCCGCCGCAAACCGGCGCGGAAATTGAATTAGCGCTTACCCTGTTTGGCACGGTGGTCGGGCGGCAACTGCCGCTGGTACAAATCAATAATATTCCTGTGATATTTGGAGCTTTCATATGACCGAAAGCGGTATTGCGGATCCCCAAGCTACCGCCAATCGATCGGGCGAACGGGCACTGCCCGATTTGTTTCAGGACTTTCGCGACTATCACCCGGGCGCAAGCATCATCGTCTGCGGCTGCGGCAGTTCCCTCAACGAGCTGGTCGAACCGGACCGGTTTATTACCGTCGGCGTTAACGACGTCGGCAGACTGTTCGACCCCGACTATCTGGTGGTGCTCAACAGCCGTGCACAGTTTTCCATGGATCGTTATCGTTATGTTGTCGAATCCAGGGCCACTGCGGTGTTCAGTCATTTAAAGCTGAACATTGAGCATGCCCCCCTGGTGCGTTTTATCCTTGGACGACGCGGCGGTGTTGATTTTGATAATCCGAACAGGCTGCCTTATACACGCAACTCACCCTATGTCGCGGTATGCCTGGCAATCCATATGGGCGCCAAACGGGTGGGGCTGATCGGTGTGGACTTTACCGCCAATCACTTTTTTGCCAGCACCGGCCGGCATAAACTCAGCAATGAATTGGAGCAAATCAACTGCGAATACGCGCGCCTGGCGCATGCCTGTACCGCGCGCGGTATATTGCTATATAACTTAAGCAGCGACAGCGCCGTGACTTCGCTGCCGAAGTGCTCCTTGGGCGAATTTGCCGAGCATGCCAAGTCGTCACGATCGCTGAAGTTTGTTTCCTATGCCACCACGCCGGTCGCCGGTGTTCCCCGGATACTCAGCCGCTGCATTGAGGAACGAACCGCGCACCGCTGCCGCACGGTTTGGGCCAGCAACAGTTACGGCAACGGTGTCTGCTTTGACGGCGATGTGGAGTGGAACCGCCGCCCGGAAGAAGCGCGAACCCTACTGTCGGAATCCGATATCGTCGTCGTGCACAACGGCCGCGTTCACCCGAGTCACCAATCCTGCCTACAGCGTAAAGCGGTCATGACACTGGCACACAATTATATGTGGAACGTCGATACGGCGTTCGTCAAACGCGGATTTCCCGGTCTGGTGGTCGGACAATATCAAGCCAGCCTGGCGGAATTCAACACATGGCAAGCGGTGCCCAACCCGATGCCGTGTTGGCTGCCTGAGTTTTCTACCGCCGATAAAGTCCAAAATATCTGTATCGCCTATACACCGAGCGGCAAACATGAAAAATATCCAAACGGCCACCGCTTGTATTGGCACGGCAAAGGATATGAGACAACCATGGCCGTGTTGCAACGACTGGCCCGGCGTTATCCGATAGAGCTACAGGTGATTGCCGCCGGTCAAATACCCTTTACCGAGTCCTTGAACATGAAACGCCGTGCGCACATTGTCATCGATGAATGCGTCACCGGAAGTTATCATCGCAACAGCCTGGAAGGCTTGGCCGCGGGCTGCGTGGTCGTCAACGGCCTGGGCCTGGTGCCGGGCATCCGTGATGTGTTTCACCACTGCACGGGCGGCGAAGACAATCCCTTTACTTTCGCGACGCTGGAAACACTGGAGCAGGTACTGTCCGGACTGATCGAGGAAGGCGTGGATGCATTGCTGGAAAAAGGCCGCCATAGCCGCCGGTGGATACAACAGCATTGGAATTTTGAACGGCAGTGGCATCACTTCTGGCTACCGGCGGTTGAACAGGCGTTTGATCGCGCCGGAAAATCATACCAATCCCGCACGATTCCAGTCGTTAGTAACCGTACACCGCCTGTCGTCGAAAAAAACCATGACACGGATTTTCGAAATCACCGCGAACCGCGTGCCAGCGTCATCATACCCCACGGCGGCGTGGAACGATTGCCGCACCTGAAGGCCGCCTTAACCCATCTCAAGCAGTGCCGGGGGATCGGCGAAATCATTACAGTGGAACTTGGGGTGTTCCCGGTCGCCGATGAGCTGGCTAAACGATACTCCGGCAAATATATTTTCGTCAGTCATGACGGGCCGTTCGAACGTGGCCGCGCGCTTAACATCGGCAGTGATTTTGCGGATTATGATTTTATCTTATGGATGGACAATGATTTATTGATTCCGTCCGATCTAATCCCCTCGGCGCTTGCCGAAATGCAGACCGACCAGCTTGATTATCTGATTCCCTATGCCGCGGTTTGTTACCTCTCCCAAGCCGATAGCCTGGCCGTGATGCAGGGTTGCAAAAATCCGCGTGACAGTCACGCCGTCAATCGCATGCGGTCGGGTATACAGACCACCGGCGGAATGGGCATGGTGAAAAAGGATTTTCTCACACGCAACGGCGGATTTATCGAAGGTTTCAAAGGTTGGGGCGGGGAAGACAATGCCTGGTCGCACAAAGTAAGATTACTCGGTCGCACCAGGCATACGCGATACAGAAATCTAAATGTCTATCATCTGCACCATCCGTGTTCCGGCGGCAACAAGGATGGCAGCAATATCCGTCACAATCCTCATTACGCCGCCAATGTGCAATTATTAACCCGCATTAAACACATCCGCAGCGGCGAGCAACTGCTTAGGGAATTCCCGCCGCGGACACGACGAGCATGCCCGTGGCAAACGTCCAAAAAAATCGTTTTTATCTGTATGTCACACGAAAGCCGCCACCTGGCGCATCGCCTTCAACAGAACTTTCGCAACAGCTATACGATTGAGCCCGACATCAAGGAATTCCCCATCACCGACAGCGATGCAGACAAAGCCGATGCGCTGGTTTGGTTTCTGCCGGAATCGAAGCTTAGAAGCCTGATGCCGAGTTTATTATCGCCGTTGGGAAAACGATCGGTTCTGGTTTTTAGCAGCGAACAAGAGCGGCAAAGGGCGGTTGCCAATACAGTTATCCGCGACCGGAGCATACCCTGCATCGGCCCGTCGGAACACGAAGGGGGTATCGTCGAACAACAGCACCTTGCCGGCGATA
>Ga0114931_10003173_pt1 | contig 20859 bp, 23 predicted proteins | sample 2SBtaG_FD_89579 | JGI IMG/M metagenome (GOLD analysis project Ga0114931, IMG submission 89579) | Deep subsurface microbial communities from Kolumbo volcano to uncover new lineages of life (NeLLi) - 2SBTROV14_V59a metaG | ecosystem: Environmental > Aquatic > Marine > Volcanic | place: Kolumbo...
AGTCCGTGAAAGAAAAGAAGCTGATTTAAGACGATTCCAAAAAGAGCGAATACGGCAAAATGTAAATAATGAATACGCTTATCGAGATGAAGATTTCCATTGAATCTCTGCAAAATATAAAACGCAATGGCGCCTCCGGCAACCCGAAAACCAACGATTGCGAAACTGGGAAAGGCTGCAAGCGCAAATTTACCAAAAACCGGAGCCGAGCCAAACATCATTTGCACGGCAACGAGCGCAATGTGCGGCGCGTATTTACTAGATGGGTTTTTGTCCACAATATTAGGTTGGAGTGATCGACGATATTTTTTTGAATTTACGATGATAGGCTATGTGAGTTGGTAATACAAGGTGATGGAATGTTCCGTTTTACAGTAGTTTGAGAAAAGGAAGGAGGTAGTCTAGCCATTATTAAGAGTACTCAAGATGGAGTTAAAAAAGCAAGATAAATAAAATAACAGGCAAGAAATGGCTGTTTTACACCCGCTATTTTGTTGTTATCCAATGGCAAAGTTAGAAAAGCGCAGTCTACCAATCATCGAGATACAAAAGTTCTTTTTCAGTATTATTGAGGTGGCGTTTGATTTTATCAAGGCATTTGTACAAATCTTCCAGTTCGATTTCCTTCTCAGTAGCCAAATCTGCCAGTTCAACGCTTGCTTTGACAAGTGAGAATGTTGGGCTGAGAAGTTCGATATGTCCTTGACCACCGCGAAGTTTGGAAGATTTTTCGGTTAGTTCCTTTATGTACGGCTTCCAATCTTTTGCAGGTTTTTCCTTTTGTGAAACTTTTGGCGTGTTTGGGTCAATCGAGAGAATAATTTCATCACGCCTTTTTGCTTTCAAATAAGTATATTTCAGATCCTCTTTAAGCCCGCTACCGAAGTAGATATCGTAAGGATATAAAAAACCATCATATATGGTCATGCCATTAAACGGTAAAAGAACGGCTTCGACATAGATTGGCAGGGTATGTTTCGGAATCATCTGTACTAGCGGTTCCATCAGCCCTAGAACTCCGTAAACTTTATTTGTTTCACCAATGAAAATCGTGTGTGTTTTGAGATGACGCTCAATGACAAACCTACCTTTAACAGCGTTTTTCCATTTTGAGACAATTGCTAATTCTTCCAATGGAAAATCTTCGGGGTTTTCATCAACAAAATTATCAATTAGTTCGATGTTCTCGTGAAGCCCATCACAAATCATTGCCTTATTCCCGATTTCTAGGTCTTTAAATTCCTCAAACGTGGAGATATTTGGTATAAATTGCAACTTTTTATTTGCATATGCAAGCAACGACAGGTGCAATTTAAAGAACAAATCGGAATCTTCACATGAAAGTTTCATAACCTATAGCAACAACAATGCCGGATTCTCAAGCATTCCCTTAAATGTTTGTAGGAATTTCGCTCCAGTCGCGCCATCGACTACACGGTGATCGCAGGACATTGTTACATGCATGATTTTTCGGGTAGTGATTTGCCCGTCCCTTACTACGGGAGTTGGCGTTGCCCGTCCTACAGCTAGAATCCCTGCTTCGGGCGGGTTAATAATTGCAGTAAACTCTTTTATTCCAAACATGCCAAGATTTGAAATCGAGAATGTCGCACCTTGATATTCTTCGGGTTGGAGTTTTTTACCACGAGCGCGTCCGGCTAATTCTTTGATTTCTTTTGAAATCTGAGCAAAGCCTTTTTTGTTTGCGCCGCGAACAATCGGTGTAATTAAACCTTCATCGATCGCAACCGCGACGCCCATGTCAACATCTTCATAAAAACGAATTTTATCGTCCTGATATGAAGCATTTACAAATGGATGTTTCATCAGAGACATTGCCGCAATTTTTACAATTATGTCATTGACGCTAATTTTTTCGGGCGCAATAGATTCATTAATCGCTTTGCGAAGCCCAAGCGCATTATCCATTTCTACTTCTACTGTTAGGTAAAATGTAGGAATTGGTCCGATTGATTCGCCGAGGCGTTTTGCGATGATTCGACGCATTTGCGAAGTGGATTCATCGCGGTAAGCAGATGCTCCCGAAACTTCCACGGTTTGCATAAATGATCCGGCGGAAGCCCCACCACCCGCAAGCGCTTTTTCGATATCGCGTTTAATAATTCTTCCGTTTGGACCTGAACCTGCTATCGATCGTAGATTTAGACTATTTTACGATGCCATTTTTGCGGCAATGGGAGAAACAAACAAACGACCGTTGTTTGAGTCCGGTGTCCGATGTCCTGTGTCCAGAGTTTGGGGGGCGGAGCCCAAAGTTGGCGATGTCGAAATTTCTTGAGCGGATGCATCCGGCGTTTTGGTACCTGGTACATCTTCATTACTGCTCACGGATAGCTGCTCACTGCTTACCTCTTTAAGAAGTTTCGAAATATCCTCGCCTTTTTCGCCGATGATTCCAATTGTTTGACCAAGCTTGGCATTTTCACCAGCAGGTACAAGAATTTTCAGCAGCGTTCCGGCTTCAAGCGATGTCATCTCCATCGTCGCTTTATCGGTATCAACCTCAGCAATCGTTTCGTTTTCTTCGATCGCTTCGCCTTCTTCTTTGACCCAATTCGAAATTTGTCCTTCTTCCATTGTAGGAGAAAGTTTCGGCATTATTATTTTATTAGCCATATTGTATTAATGAATAATTTATAATTGAGAATGGAAAATTTTAATTCATAATCATCCATTTTCAGTTTTCCATTTTTATAGGTAGCAAACCTCTTTTATGCCTTCGATAATTTTTGGAACGCTGGGCAATGCTAATTCCTCTAAATTCTTAGCATAGGGCATCGGAGCCTCAACGGTCGAAATTCTTTTTATTGGAGCATCAAGATAATCAAAAGCGTGCTCAATCACCTGATGCGAAATCTCGGCACCAACAGATGCAAATGAATGCGATTCTTCAGCAATTACCAATCTATTGGTTTTTTTGACAGATTCGATGATAGTATCTATATCGAGGGGTTTGATTGTTCGTGGATCAATCACCTCGACGGAGACATCATTTTCTTTCTGTATTTGCTCAGCAGCTTGATAAGCAAGCGGAACAGTCATCGAACGTGCAACAATCGTGCAATCAGTCCCTTCTCGCTTAATGTCCGCAACGCCCAAAGGGATTGTAAAATCGTCGTCTTCAGGAACTTCGCTTTTTAAGCCGTACATACGCTCCTGCTCTAAGAACATCACAGGGTTGTCATCACGAATCGCCGATTTGAGCAGTCCTTTCGCGTCCGCTGCAGTTGAGGGCATAACGACCTTTAAGCCCGGGAAGTTTGCGTAAAACGCTTCAAAAGCCTGTGAATGCTGAGATGAAACCTGATAAGCCGAACCATTAGGACCACGAAAAACAATCGGGATGTTAAATTGCCCGTTAGACATATAAAGCATTTTTGCAGCATGGTTGATGACCTGATCCGACGCAAGCACAGAGAAGTTCATCGTCATGAATTCAATCACCGGACGCAAGCCCGCCATTGCCGCACCAACTCCAACCGCCGCAAAGCCAAGCTCGGTAATTGGCGTGTCAATCACACGTTTATCTCCAAATTCCTTCCAAAGCCCTCGGGTGACCTTATAAGCGCCATCATATTCGGCAACTTCTTCGCCCATGACGAATACATTTTCGTCTCTAATTATTTCTTCGCGTAATGCCTCATTTAGGGCATCGCGTATAGTCAATGTTGCCATATTTTATTTTGCCAATTCAATTTCGTTTTCTTCCATCCAATTCTTCACGATGTAAATCTTCCCATTCTACAAAACATATTATGGGCTCTTCGGGGTAGCGAACCAGCATAAATTCGTAAGCGTTTGATTCATATACTCCCTCATTTCCGCTATATTCTGCTTGAAAGTGCGCGGGGTATTCCTTGTTAAAGTACGCGTAAATGACAATTTCAAAAAGTTTGCTAATTCGCGGTATAAAAATTAAGAAAAGACATTCGTAAACAATTCCGACTTATCAGGGAATGGACTATTTTTTGCAAACTCCACTGCTTCTGCGGTTTTCTCTTTGGCTTGTTCCTCAATTTTTTCAAAATCTGTGTCATCAAAAATGTTAGCTTCCTTCAAACTATCTTTGAAGAGTACAATTGGATCTCTCTTACGGAATTTTTTGATCTCTTCCGTTGTGCGGTATTTGCCGGGATCAGACATTGAGTGCCCCATAAAACGATACGCACGAATTTCGAGAAGTGTGGGTAATGATTCTTTTCTTCCTCGCTCGATCGCACGTTTCATTGCGCCGCGAACCGCCATTACGTCCATCCCGTCAACGAATTCGTTTGCGATTCCATAACTCTCGGCTTTTTTGGCGATATTTCTCGTTGACATAGCCCTTAGTTGGGAAGTGCCCATACCATAACGATTGTTTTCGCAGACGTATATGCAGGGAAGTTTCCAGAGCTGCGCCATGTTTAGCGATTCATGAAATATTCCCTGATTGACAGCCGCTTCGCCAAAAAGGCAAAGCGTAACATTCTTTTCGTCACGATATTTCTGTGAAAATGCCAAGCCGGTTCCGACACCGATTTGCCCGCCGACGATCCCATGACCGCCGAAAAAATTATTTTCTTTGGAAAACATATGCATCGAACCACCCTTACCGCCGACACTTCCATCTGTTTTCCCATATAACTCCGCCATAACCTCTTCAGGAGGAATTCCCTGAACAATTGCTTGGACGTGGTCTCTATAAGAAGTGATCACGTAATCATCCTTATCAAGTGCCATTTGGGTTCCTATCGAAATCGCTTCTTGACCAATATAAAGGTGACAAAAACCACCGATTTCACCGATGCGATATACTTCCGCACACTTTTGCTCGAAAACTCTGCCTAACACCATGTTGTAAAGCATTTCTCGCAGAAGCTCCTTATCCGTGTTTTTTATTGCTTCTAATTGGGAGTCCTTTCGTTTATTGTATTCGGCTTGTGCTTTCTTAGGGTCAAAATTGTCTTGACCAGCGTCAATTTCCATAGCTGCATTTGAGTTGTCATTCTTAGAACTCTTAGTGGATTTGTTTGTTTTTTCTTGACGAGTCTCCGTATTGGGCAATATCTTTCTCCTCGATTACGACAATTTGGAATAAAATTGCGAGTAAAATTATTATCTTAAACAGTATGTACGGTTCAAACATAGATTATAAATGACTGGATACCGTTAGTGCAAAATGAAAAAATTTATGTAGAACGAAATTGACATAATTTAATGTTAATATTCTTTTGAAATTATGCTTAACTTAAGAAAAGCCCCGATAATTATCATATTTGGTATCTTTTTCCTTTTCCTGCCGTTACTGGTTGCGGCGCAAGATCCGGCTAAATGGAGCCTTAAATCTTCTGTTAAAGACAAGGAAATCAAATCCGAAGAAACTTTTAAGGCAAAGCTTTCTGCCGAAATTGAAAGCGGGTGGCATTTATACGCCTTGGAACAACCAAAGGGCGGACCAATCGCTACCACCATAAAACTTCCCGACGAAACTGATTTTTCACTTGCCGGAGACGTTACTTCGGCTGAGCCGATCACGGAGTTTGATCCAAATTTTGAAATCAACACAAAGTTTTTCAAGAACAAAGCTGAATTTACGGTACCGTTAAAGGTGTCAAAAGATTCGAAAGGAGATAATCTTGCCATACACGTTAGATACCAGTTATGCAACGACAGGCTTTGTCTTCCGCCGAAAACGGTTAAGGTAACCTTTGCCGGATTTAAGGATGTTAGAAAAGCGTTATCAAGTAACTCAACAAGCGACGAATCAATTGTAAATTATGGTCAAACTACAACAAATCAGCCGGTTTGGTCTTTTATATGGCTGGCTTTAACTTTAGGGGCGTTATCGCTACTGACTCCGTGTGTTTTTCCGATGATTCCGATTACCGTTTCGTATTTTACAAAAAACTCCGCTGGCAGTCGGACAAAATCCGTAAAACTGGCGTTAGTTTATTCGCTCGGAATTATAGCCACATTCACTTTATTGGGGATGTTGCTGGCTTTTTTTGTCGGCGCGGCAGGAATCAATTTATTTGCTGCAAATCCTTGGGTAAATATGTTGATTGCCGGAATATTCTTGTTTTTTGCGTTTAATTTATTTGGGTTTTACGAAATTGCCATTCCAAACAGGGTTTTGACGAAACTTGATAATTTAACTCGTACGAAAGAGGGTGAGGGCAGTGCATATATTGGTGCGCTCTTAATGGGATTGACTTTTACTATCACTTCTTTTACCTGTACATCTCCATTTGTGGGCACAATCTTGGTTTCTACTTCTCAAGGCGAATGGCAGATGCCCTTGATAGGTATGTTGGTTTTTTCTACCGTGTTTGCCTTGCCATTTTTTGTTCTAGCTCTCGCGCCGCAAATTGTTTCGCAGCTTCCGAAATCAGGCGGTTGGCTTAATTCGGTTAAGGTCGTAATGGGGTTTCTTGAGGTTGCAGCCGCCCTTAAATTTATTTCAAATGTTGACCTTGTTTGGACCACACTCTTTTCTAAATCTCATTCCGTGATGAACTACGGTACGATTTTTTCAAGAGAAGTCGTTTTGATTTTTTGGGTTTTGATTGCTGTTGCGATTGCACTTTATATTGTTGGGGTTTTCAAGTTTAAGCTCGATTCTCCAGTCAAGAGAATTACACCCTTGCGGGGAATTCTGGCGGTCGCGTTTGTTGGGTTTGGTATTTATTTGGTAACCGGGCTTTTGGGTAAAAAACTTGGCGAACTCGAATCATTTCTACCGCCAAAAAATGCACATTCTTCGTTTAACATACTCGGAGATAAAACTCAGGAGCTTGAGTGGATCAAAAACGATCTCGAAAAAGCTCTCCTTAAAGCAAAAGTTGAAAACAAAAAGGTGCTTATAGATTTTACCGGATATACCTGTACAAATTGTCGTTGGATGGAAGCAAATATGTTTGTTAAGCCTGAAGTTCGACAGGAAATGGAGAAATACGTTCTGGTAAGTCTCTATACTGACGGGGAGGGCGAGATTTATTATAAGCAGCAACAATATCAAGAAAAAACTTTTAAGACGGTTGCACTGCCTTTCTATGCTGTCTTAGACGCGAGGGGGAAACCGCTTGCGACCTTTCCTGGTTTGACGAGAAGTAAGCAGGAGTTTATTGATTTTCTAAAGAAATCTCAGTAAGGATTTATCTAGATACATACATAAAAATCGCGTGGCTTAGTTGTTTTTAACAACCACGTGATTTTGTGTTAATCTTTGGCAAATTCTTATGAAAAAAATAAAAATCGAAAAATTAGTTGAAGGTCTCTGCGAAATTCCCGATGAAGAATTTCATTGCGAACCCGTTTATCGGTTTTTGAGCGAAAACCCTGTGGATATCGATTCGGTCGCCAAATATCTTCATTGGAGCGAGAAATTTTATACCCGCAATTTGATTCATAAAAATGAAAGATTTGAAATGATGGCGATTTGTTGGGATAAAGGACAGGTTTCTCAGGTACATAATCACGCGGATCAAATGTGTTGGATGACCGTCATTGATGGAACCCTTCGAGGGCAGAATTTTAAGATTGATGAGATCGATGAGGAAAATGGGCATTGCAGGTTGAGTGAGACGGATATGTTTGATCTTTCAAACTGTCTGGCGGCGGCGGTTGAACTCGAAGAACCAATTCACCAGATTCTAAACCTGCCTGAATTTGATGAGCGTGCGGTTAGTATCCATATATATTCAAAGCCGATTGAATCCTGTCTAGCGTATTGTTGTGAAACTAACACGTTTAAAGAAGTTCGTCTTAATTATTCGAGTATCGATGGCAAATTGTGCGATAATATAATTCTTTAATACAAAGAATTATGAAAAAACGGCTAACGATTTGGTTTTTATTTTTACTCGCGGTTGCGTGCAATTCATGCGCGGAGAAAAATGTTGCGAATTCGAATTCTTCGATCCGGACAATCTCGGAGAAAAACACAAATACAATAGAACGTGAGAAAAACAGACTAGCAGACAAGATTGCTGAACAACGGCGAAAGAATGCGGAGCTCAAAAAGAAAATTGACACCGCAAAGAAAGATCAAAAGAAGCTTGAAAAACAGGTAAAAAAAACCGACGAAGATATAAAAAAGACTCGGAAGAAAATAGACAGATCCGACCCTAAGACATTCCCGCCTAATTTGTAATAGTTTTGTAGAAGACCAGATTAAATTTGCATTATTGTCATCTATCTATTAGAAACTAATTATGAAAGTAAATTGGCTGACAAAACTCAAACAACATCCAATAATTTTTAACCGACAGGCTAAATGGTCGGGAATACAGCTTTTTCATCGCAAGGCACTTGCCGGCGAGATGTCTGAAATTGCTCAGCCTGATCATGGGTTAAACGTCACTCTCGCGGGTAGTATCAAGACAGAAAAGATTACAGAGACGGGGGATAAAATATCAGTGTGTCGAGAATCGGGAAATATTTGTCTTGTCCCATCAAAGCAGCCGCACGTTGCAAAATGGGGAGATAATTTTGAGTGCCTTACGATTCAAATGGAGCCATCATATCTTGAAAATATAGCCATCGAAAATGATCTTTCACCAAATTTTGAGCTGATTGCCCAACACAAAGATCAGGATTTGTTGATACCCCAAATTGGTTTGGCTTTAGTTAACGAAAGTAGCTCGGAAGAATCGGTTGACAGATTGTATTCTGAATCTCTTTTGCAGACCTTGACGATGCACATATTGAAGAATTATAGTACTGCAAGTTCTGCGCTAAAGCGTTTGAAAGGAGGACTTTCGGGTTATAAACTTCGGCTTGTGACTGAATATATTAACGACAATTTAGACAAAGATTTGAGCCTAACTGAGTTGGCACACGTAAGCGATTTGAGTCGTTTTCACTTTTCCCGGACATTCAGACAGACTACGGGTATGACGCCTCATAAATATCTCATGAAGCAGCGGGTAGAAAAAGCCAAATTGTTATTGGAAGAGAGCGATATCCCGTTAGTTGAAGTCGGTTTGCAAACGGGCTTTAAGAATCAAAGACATTTCACATCCCTTTTCCGCAAATTTACAAACTTAACTCCAAAACTTTGGCGCGATATGAGACACGCTTAAGAGAAGAAAGCAATTTCAAAACAAAACAGCAATCAGTTGTAAGACAACGTTAATGCGCATTATTTAAACTGGCTAAGACTTAACAAAGTTTTGGAGGTTTAAGATGCGTATTTCTTATGTGACCTTGTTCGTGGGTCTTCTTCTTCTTCTTGTAAATTGCGTTTCGGCACAGTCGCAGTTAGCTCAAAAATATTTTAATCAGGGCACTGAATTTGCGAAAACGGAAAATTACCATAACGCAATAAAGCTTTACCAAAAAGCCCAGCAAATTGAAGAAGCTGAAAATAGATTGAAACCGAATCGGTTTCAAGGCAAAATTCGTTTCAATATCGGAGTTTGTCTTTTTAAAGTGAAAGAATTTGCTGATGCCGAGAAGGAATTGTCAAAGGCTGTTCTTTACAGTTCAAATTCCAATTTAAAAGCGATCTATACGTTGGGGTTAATAAAAGCAGAGCTCAATAAACTGGAGAAAGCAAAACAGATATTCGAAAAAGTTATTCAAATTGATAGTAATCACGGCGAAGCTTGGTTTGACTTGGCAATGATTTTGCTTGAAGAGAAAAAATTTAGTCTTGCAAAAAAGGCTTTCCAAAACGCAATAAGAAACAAAAGTATTAGATCTGCTGAGGCAAGAAATAATATCGGATATATTTTAGCGATCCACGGAAATTTAGGTGCAGCGAAAAAAGAATTTTTGCGAGCTTTATTTGAATCAGATGGAAAATTAGACGTAGCCAAACAGAATTTGGAGTATTGCAGATACTATAAAAACCAGTCAAAAAAACTGCTTGTAGCAGTAATTAAACCAATTAAAATGAGGACAATACGAAATGGATAAAAAACAAGATGTTCAGACTATTTTGAAACTATATGATTTAAGGCGCGATGAAAAATTGCGGGAAGCGAGAGAATGGTATTTCTCAGAATTCTCGCCGACCTCTGCGATGGATATTATTAAACTTTATCGGGGCGGAGCAAGCGCAAGTGCAAATTTCAGAATGGTGGTTTCCTACTGGGATATGGCGGCGAGTTTTGTGCTAAACGGTGCGATTGACGAGAAAATCTTCCTCGACGCAAATACCGAGCATATTTATGTATATGCAAAAATCGCCGATCATCTTGAGGGAATTCGCGAAATTTTTCAGGAGCCGGATATGTTTTTAAATCTCGAAAAACTCTGCAATTTAATGCCCGATTTTGAGTTGAAACTTGAGAATCGCAAAAGATTGGGTGAATTATGGAAAACCGAAGGACAAAATGGGTTGAGTTAAACTCTGAAAAGGATGGAATAGGCTGTTTGAAAGCGGCACGCAACTCCAAAAAGCCTAATATCGTTCGGATTTGTCCATGAAAAGAATTGAGTCAGGAAGCATTTTCGGTACTCCTTCCTTTCTAAGGTTTAGCCCTTCATTTATCTACAAAAAGCCGTTTTGCATCAGCACCTCATAAACGGCTTGACGAGACTGAAAGTCGAAAACAAAATCGTGTTCATTCTAATTTAGGAAATAAGAAAAAGGCTTAAACATATCGCTCCAACCAACCCTCTTACCAATCCCAACTATTTTTGGAACGGATACTTTTTTCTATCAAGTGTTTCGAACAAACGCCTGCACCGCAATGGTGACAGATCGCCACCGCGGATTCCGTAATTTCATGCTGAAGACAATCAAAACAATTCATATTTTTTATTTCGCTTGAGAAAAACATCGTTTTTCAAAGCTCGTATTAACTATAAAATCCAATTAAAAAGAAAACCCGATATAACGATGCAAATTGTTACAATGCCAAAAAAAAACAGCAATCAACTTGGTGGTCATCACTTTTTTTAGAAGCATAGCTTCGGGAATTGAAAGTCCGACAACTGCCATCATAAACGCAAGTGAAGTTCCGATTGGTATTCCTTTACTGACAAAAACCTGAATTATCGGAACAATGCCGGTCGCATTTGCATACATTGGGACGCAGAGAATTACAGCCGATGGAACAGCATACCAACTTCCTTTGCCGATATAGTTTTCAAAAAATCCTTCCGGAACATATCCATGCATCGCCGCACCGATCGCAATCCCAATCAAAACATACGGGAAGACACTTTTTACGATTCCGAATGATTCACTGGCAACTTCGGGAAGCCTTTGTATAAATGTTTTTTCTTCCACGACAAAGGCTTCACGGTCGGCTTCCGCTTTTTCCCAGATCTCTTTTACCCATTCGGTTAGAAGATGCTCCAAGTTCAAAGAATTTAGAATAAAACCGCTCAATACCCCGAGAGTAACGCCGGTTCCTATATAAATTAAAGTTGTTTTCAGCCCGAACGAACCAAGCAGAACGGCAACAGCGACTTCGGTAACAAGTGGTGAAGTTATCAGGAATGCAAACGTAACGCCGAGCGGAATACCTCCTTTCACGAACCCGATAAAGAGTGGCACTGAAGAACACGAGCAAAATGGGGTCGCTACTCCAAAAGTTGCAGCAAACAGATATTCAAGTCCGTATAACTTGTTCCGTGAGAGGAACGATCGAATCCTCTCTACCGGAAAATAGGCATTAACTATGCTCATTATGAATGTAATGACAAAGAGCAAAATTAAGATTTTGATGGTGTCATAAACAAAGAAATTCAGGGCATCGCCAAGATGCGTTCCTTCATCAATGTTGAAAACCCCGTAAATCAGCCAATCGGCAATATGTTGAAGCCAGGTAAACATCGTCTTCTATTGATCAAACATTGTTTTGACTTCTTCCTTGTTAGGAACCTTCCCACGCATCACGACTTTTTCGTCAATCACCAATGCCGGCGTTGACATCACGTCGTATGCCATAATTTTCTCGATATCTTCGACCTTTTCAATGGTCGCCAAAACGCCGATCTCATCAAGAGTTTCGCGGATAACCGCTTCCGTTTGTTTGCATTTGGCACAACCTGTACCAAGTATCTTTATTGTTTTCATTTTTAGTTTTCCTAACCTTCGTATTAAATATTTTCTAACGCGAAATGCCGACTGGAACGATTGGTTCGCACGCTCCGGCATCATCTCCGACACAACAAACTGTGCTTTCAGCTAAGTTGTCTTCCTTAACAACGAAGACCTCCCATTCATTCCCATCCGGGTCAGTTACCCATGTTTTATCCTGAATCGCATAACAGCAATTGGTCTCCATTTCGTCTCGGGTAGAAAGTCCCTGCTTCTTCCATTGTTCACGTTTTGCCAAAACGTCTTCGGTAGAAGCGACCTGAATCCCCATATGCGACAATGCTCCGCGTCCGTCAAATGGATTTTCATTCAAAGTCAAATTAAGCGGCGGATTCTGAACGTCAAATTTAGCGTAGCCGGTTCGCACTTTGCTTGGCTGGATTCCAAGCATTTTCTTGTAAAACTCAATGCTTTCTTCGACGTCCCGCACATTCAATGCAAAATGTGCTTTTAGAGTTTCTATTTTGTTTGTTTCTATCGACATTTAGTTTTTTTCTCCTTTTCATATATGATTGAACATATTTGATACAAGAATATTATTCCTGTTTATCATATATGTCAAATCGAATATGAAATCTAGTAGAGTAATTTTGTTATGAGTAAAGAGAAGACCTTTGATAGGGAATTGTTTTTTGCCGCCTTTGCTGACAAAACGCGGCTCAGATTACTGAACTTAATGGGCGAAGATGAAGTTTGCGTCTGTTTTTTCGTGGAAGTCTTAGGCGCGAACCAGCCGAAAATTTCGCGGCATCTCGCATATTTGAGAAAGGCTGGATTGGTCAGCGTCAGGCGTGACTGGAAATGGTCGCATTATCGAATAACTACACCAACCGACAAACGAGCGGCAAGAGTATTTCAGGAAATCCGGGAATGGCTAAAAGACGATTCTGAAATGCAGCAAGATAAAAAACAGATGGTTAAAATTTGTTGTGCACCGGTGTCTAAGAAACCCATCTCAATTCAAGGTGCACCACATCCGGCAAGTGTTTTTGAAAAAAGCCCAAAAACCAATCACTAAAATATCTTAAATTGAACCTTACGGGATTTATATTTTTCTTTTGAATCTAAATTGCGATTTAACCAAGCGTCTACTTTGCACCTCGTGACAGCAATGTTGGGGTTACCCCTATTCAGATGGGAACGCAAAGATTGTTGTTAACAAATTGTAAACGATTTGACGCTGTTTCTTTCTTAATGATAATTTTATTTCATCAAAAACATCAGCGTTAACTTTCTTAAAAATTATGTCGGATAGAAAAATAAAAGTGTTGTTTATATGCGTTCACAACAGTGCCAGAAGTCAGATATCAGAAGCTCTGCTCAATCAGGTGGCGGGCGATAAATACGAAGCCAGTAGTGCAGGGCTGGAACCGGGCGAATTATATCCTCTGGCGGTGGAAGTCTTAAAAGAGATTGGCGTTGATATAAGCGGAAAAGAAACACGGGATGTTTTTAGTGTTTTCAAATCAGGCGAACTTTATTCGTATGTTGTTACGGTTTGTGATGAGTCATCGGCAGAAAAATGCCCGATTTTTCCAGGATCAACAAAGAGATTGCATTGGGGCTTTCCAGACCCTTCAAATCTTAAAGGAACACATGAGGAGAAATTGGAGAAAACCCGTGAAGTTCGGGAGATGATAAAGAATAAAATAAGTGAATTTGTTGATAGTCAAAATTAAGACAATTTAAGAGTATCTTCATCTTGACCGTATTGGATAAAATATTCATTTTTATCAAAAAACGAAGCTGGTGAAAATGCACTCAACCAACGCGAAGAGAAATGAGGCGACAAATATTCAATTGTGATCCAAAGCTGGCGCGGAAAATGGGATAATCTGTCGGTCTATTTCCACTACCCTGAACCGATCAGAAAAGTGATTTACACTACAAATTCAATCGAGATTGTCCATCGCTAGTTTAGAAAATTTACAAAAACCAAAGGCGGATTTCCAAATATATCCATCAAGATATTTGCCTACTTCCGTTTCCATCTTACGCCTTCTTTTGTATCTTCGAGAATAATACCTTTTTTCGCTAGCAAATTTCTGATTTCATCAGACTTTGCAAAATCTCGATTGTGCCTGGCTTCGCGTCGTTCTTCGATGAGTTTTTCGATTTCCGCATCAAGAATCTCCTCTTTTTCTTCGCCGAATATTCCCAATACAGAATCGAAGACCTTAATTGCCTTAAGAACGGCTTTTTGATCGTCTTCTTTTAATCCATTTTGTGACAAAGCCGTATTTATTTCCCGCACCAAATCATGGATTGCCGCAAGTGCTCTTGAGGTGTTTAGGTCATCGTCCAACGCTTTTTCAAAATCTTTAAGGGACTTTTCAACCAAAGCGGATATTCTTTCATCTGAACCTGCTTCGGTTTTAGCCTCGGCTACCAAGCGTCTAAATTGTGTAAGACGGCTGACGGCTGTTTCGGCTCCTTTTAAACCGTCAAAAGTGAAGTTTAATTGTCTTCGATACGGCACAGAAATGAGCAAGTATCGAATCGCAAGCGGCGAAAAACCTCTTTCGGTCATGTCCCGGAAAGTATAGGCATTACCGAGCGATTTGCTCATAGTGTCATTGTCGATTTTCAAGAATTCGCCATGCAGCCAGTATTTTGAAAATAGTTTTCCGGTCGAACCTTCCGATTGGGCAATCTCATTCTCATGGTGAGGGAACTGTAAATCAACGCCTCCTCCATGAATATCAAATGTTTCGCCTAAATACTTCATAGACATTGCGGAGCATTCGATATGCCAACCGGGACGACCACGCCCAAAAGGTGCCTCCCAACCGGGAGTTTCATTTTCACCGACCAATTTCCAAAGAGCGAAATCTCTTGCATCTTCCTTTTCGTATTTGTCGGTATCGATTCGTTCGCTTCCGCCCGCGATGTTTCCCTCAAAATTAATTTTTGAAAGTTTGCCGTAATCAGGGAATTCTGTGATTCGAAAATAAATCGAGCCATCGGATTCATAAGCCTTGCCATTCTTGAGCAATTTCTCAATGATGTCGATCATTTCTTCTATATGTTCGGTTGCTCTCGGCTGTACATCAGGTGTTTGGTTTCCAAGAGCCGCCATATCCTCATTAAAGGCAACTATGAATGGCGCGGTCATTTCTTCAATTGTGATACCTTTCTTATTGGATTCATTGATAATACGGTCATCTACGTCTGTTAGATTCATCACATAAGTTACATCGTAACCTTTGAATCCAAGATAACGCTGCAAGATATCTGCAAACGTAAACGAGCGGAAATTTCCTATATGTGCAAAGTCCCAAACGGTTGGACCGCACATATAAAATTTTACCTTTCCTTCTTCTAAAGGCTGAAATTCTTCGAGTTTTCCCGATAAAGTGTTGTGAAATCGAATCATAATTAATTCCAATAATAATAGTACAAAGTGAAACGAATAGAAATTAAGTTCTTTTGAAACTTAGTTCAAAAGATAACGAAGTTGAGCCATTTATTTTGGTCGGATTAAATTGCGGTTTGAAGGCAACAGGATTCTTTCGGCGCTATGCCCAATTGTTTGAGAATGGATTTTTTTCGAGCCTCAAGATGCATAGATAGATTTATAGCATAGACCCAAGACGAAAAACAATAAGAATCTTAACGCTTTGGGTTTTATCGTTTTCTCTGTTTAGGGTCTAAATATTCTCTTAAACCATCGCCAATAAAATTAAAGGCGAGGACGGTTAAAGCCAAAGCGGCTCCAGGGAAAAGCAGATTGTGCACGGCATTGTTAAGTGTATCTATTCCTCGGGCGGAATCTATCATGGTGCCCCAGGTTGGATATGGCGGAGGAATTCCAAGACCGAGAAAGGAAAGTGATGCCTCTGCCAAAACCGCACCAGCCATTGCTAAGGAAGCCTGCACGATCAAGGGCTGAATTGCGTTTGGCAAGATATGAACAAAAAGTTGCCTCATATCGCTCGCCCCTAAGGCTCTTGCAGCTTGAACAAAATCATATTCGCGAATTTTTAAGACCTGTCCGCGCATTACGCGTGCGTATCCAACCCAACCCGTAATACACATTGCAATTATCAAATGGCGAACTCTATCTCCTGGCGAAGGATTTGTGCTGCTTAAAAACGCGACAATTGCGATTGCCAAGAGAAGACCGGGAAATGCCATAAAGACATTAAAGACATATCCTGCGAGAAATTTATCGAGCAATCCGCCGTAAAATCCGGCAATTGCTCCAATAAATATTCCAATGATTCCTGAAATTGTAACAACCGATATCCCAACAAAAAGAGAAACTCTTGCGCCGTTTACAATTCGGGAATAAACATCTCGCCCGAGTTCGTCGGTACCAAACCAGTTTTCAGCACTCGGAGGGAAGTTCTTTTTTGTTCTCAATTTACCTGTAACCGGGTCTGTTACGTTAAAGGGTTTTATCGGGTCGTGGGTTTGAATCACAGGAGCAAGTATCGCCGTAAGAATAAATACGCTCGCGAGAAAAATGCCGATATAAAAAAGTCTGTTCATTTAATACTTATCTATTTTTGCTAAACCGCAAGTGGATTAGGACATTCTGATCCTTGGGTCAAGCCAACGATAAACCATATCAGTAAAAGCGTTTGCCACGATATAGGTAATGCTGATTACTAGGACAACCCCCTGAACAAGTCGATGATCACGGGTGTTGATTCCGTCGAGCAAAAGTGTGCCAATTCCTCTCCAGTTAAAAATCTTTTCGGTAATAATCGCTCCGGCTAAAAGTACACCGAGTTGCAAACCAAGAATTGTTACAACCGGAATTAAGCCGTTTTTTAATACATGTTTATAAACAACGACTTTTTCGCTCAACCCTTTTGCTCGTGCCGTGCGAACATAATCTTCGCCAAGTTCTTCGATGACGCTTGATCGAATCATACGCGTTAGGATTGCGGAAAGCGCAGCTCCAAGCGTAATGGCGGGCAAAACAATATCCTCAGGATAGTAACTTCCGGTTGGGGAAAATATCTTGATTTTAACGGCAAAAAGATAAACTAACAAATGTCCTATCACGAATCCAGGCAGACAAATTCCAATCAAAGCAAAGAATGATGCGAAATTATCAATCCAAGTGTTCTTATGTGTTCCGGCAAGAACCCCGAGCGGAACAGCTATTGTTATCGCGACCAGTAAGGCTGCGAGTGCAAGCTTTAACGTCGCAGGGTAGCGCTCGAGAATCATGTCGCGGACGGGACGATCCGTATCGTACGAAATTCCCAAATCGCCTTTGAGGACTCCTTTCCAATAATCGAGATAACGATTTTCTGCACCATGCCACTTGAAACCTTTTTTTGAACTATACGAAAAGAAAAAACCGGGTCGATTAAGGTTGTGCCGTTCGCGAAAAGCCTGAATCTGCGCGGGAGTAGCCTGTTCCCCAAGTCGTGCCAATGCCGGATCGCCAGGCACAAGCTCAATAAGAATTGTAACCAGAGAAACAACCGTCCAAATGACAAGCAAAAACAATCCCAAACGCCTAAGGAAATTTAAGATTTTATACTTATTCATTCAGTTCTATTTTGTTCCGGTGTGAATTGCGGCGATTCCGCCAGTTAGGTTTTTATATCTTACATCGGAAAAACCAATTTGTCCCATCATGTGTTTTAATTCCTTTTGGTCGGGGAATTTTGAGACTGAATCCGGTAGGTATTCATATGCGCCGCGAGAGCCACTGACAAGACCGCCAATTCGCGGAAGAATGTTTGCAAAGTAGAAATTAAAGGCTTGCTTAAAACCCGGCACCAAAGGGCTTGAGAATTCTAGTATCGAAAGTTTTCCGCCTTTTTTAAGTACTCGCCGGAGTTCGATTAAGCCATTTTCCCAATTCGAAAAATTCCGAAGTCCAAACGCAATTGAAACCGCATCAAAACTTTCGTCAGCAAAAGAAAGATTTAATCCATCGGCTTCCAAATAAGGGATATCCTCTCTAAGTTTTTCAGTTTTGTTTTTCGCGATTTCAAGCATTGGATAGCAAAAATCTGTGCCGATAACACTTGCTTTTCCGTATGTCTTTAATTCAATAGATAAATCGCCCGTTCCGCAAGCTACGTCTAAGACCTTTGCATCCGGTCTAAGAAGAAATTCCTTGAGAGATTTCGAAACTTTTCTACGCCAAATCTTATCAATATTTATTGACAAGAAATGGTTTAAGAAATCGTATTTTGTAGCGATGCCGCAGAACATTTCGTGCACGGCATTTGCGTGGTCGATTTCGCCTTGAGGTTTTGTTGTTGTGCTTGTCATAAAAAAGAAAACTTCTTTCGATTCATTTTACAAGAAATCAAAAGAAGTATCATCCGGCAATGTTTAAGAAGTTATTTTTTGGGATCGTCGGGGTCAGCATCTTTTACTGAATCTGGAATCGTTTCGCTATTTAAAGGCGAAACTGACACATGGGCGATCTTTTTCTTACTGTAAACATTTGCAAGTCTCTGGACATCGGTAATCATGACTTTCTCAATTTTTGCCACTTCCTTTTTTACTGAATCAAGGTGATATGTGTCCACAAAAAGCCAGAAATCTTCTGGTGCTATTAATCCCAATTTGCCTGTGAGACCAAATTTAGCCAAAGCAAATTCCTGAGCGGATATTTTCTCTGCAAAAAGGCGCTTAATTAATTCGTCGTTTTTTGATGGGCTTATTATCTCTGCGTCCGGTTTTAAACGAAGTCCGTAACCGAAAACAAAATAGCCTCTCAGAAAATAGGCGTGGTTTTCAACCCGCGTATTATTTAAACCATTTGCTTTGGATAACTTCTTAAATCTCATGTCCAAAATTTCCGAAAGGATAGCAGAAGCGTAATAATCTTTGTCGTTTACTGAAACCGAGTTAATGGCGTACCGATCCTCAATAAAATCTCCATTATCTACGTTGACGACTAACGGTGCTTGGTCCGGCTCATCAGGAAGTCTAAAGGTTGGGCGGACTTTTCCGTCACTTTTCGACCAACTTCCAAATAATCTTCGTGCAACTCGATAAGCAAATGCTGATCTAACATTTCCGTTTATTGTAAGAGTGGCGTTGTCGGCAGTCATAAATCTTTGCTTTGCAAGAAGAATATCTGCGAAATCAATTTTGCTTAAGCTCTCCGTCGTACCAGCAATAGGATTTCCATATGGGAAATCGCCGAAAAGTCTTCCGCGAATTTCCATATCGGCAACGTAGCTTGTAATGTTCTCACGCACTTTTAGCATCTTTAACCTTTTAGCCTTAACGAGAGCAGTAGTTTTTTTATCGATAGTTGGATTAACAATTAAGGGTGCGATTGTTTGCATTACGGTCAAAAACTCACTTGCTTTTGTCGTAGCAGTGATCTGCATGTAGTCATAATTGCCTGTTATCGCGATCGAGCCGCCTAAATCATCAGTGAACAATTTAGCAATTTCGTCATTTGCTAACAAAATATCGCGAAGGAGTGCCATAGTTCCAACTTTTCCCCTAATATCGAACACCGAACCACTATGAATACGAAGTTTCACAGTTACTTTATCTGTATCGGGGTTATTCCAAATAAGTACTTTGAGATTGTTTAATAGCTTTTCTTCTCGCGGCTCAGGCATCGTTTTGTACTGCCCAAAAGAAAAACTCGACAATATCAGCAAACAAATCGTCAAAACGAATGGCTTATAGAAATTATTTGGCGTCTTCATAGATTTATATAAATAAGAAATCTTTATTTTATGTCGGAAAATCATTAGTTGCAAAAAAATTAACTGGAGTTGTTAAATCCAAATAGTTATAAAAAAAATCTCAAAAAGATAAAAGTTTAGTTGTCGTCAGGCATCGCGTCAAACAATAAACGCATCTATAAGAGTGTTATATCGTGAAACGAAAGTTTTTGACTTACACAGAATAATTTTTTTTGACTTACGCATAATTGAAAATCTCGCTATAATGAAAAATAGTGTTTGGCACTTAGCAATTAACCAAAAAAGGGTTGAGAGACGATAAAGATGGGAAAAATTCTTAAGTATTGTACAAGTTGCGAAGAAGGGTTTGCGGAGAAATTTAGTTTTTGCCCAAACTGCGCGAAGGAACTATCGGCGTTTGAAATGACTCCGGTGTCGAAAGACGCGGTTTCTGAGGTTTCTGAACCTATTGAAGAACCTCTCGAAACGGCACCTGAGAAAATAGATGAACCGGTTGTTGAAGCCGAAGAAGAGATTCTTACGGTCATTAAGGATACTTCTCCCGTCGGTGAAAAAGTTGTAAAACGCATTGAGGCAGAGGCAGAAAAGGAGTCGGAAAAGGAAACTGTGTTTGAACCGGTTGCTTTTGATGCTGACGACGCTGAAACAACACTAGACGAAGATATCCCGGAAGCTGATCCTGAAAAGACGCTTGCTTTTGATAGCGGTAATGATATTGAGGATATTACTGAAATTGAGGTTGAAGAGCCTGAAGAAGTAGAGACCGTTTTTGGCTCGACTTCATCGGTAATAGCTGCGGACACCTTAGATGAAATTGGGACTGATGACGTAGTAGAAGAAGTTGTAGCCGAGCCGGACTATTCCTATCGATTTGAAGATGACGAAGTAGATGATGATGACTATGCCGTAACCGTTATAGGTCCGGAAGGTTCCAAACTGAAAAGTTCATTGCTGATGGGTGCTTCGGTGTTGGTTTTGACGGTTGCGATTAGTAGTGTTGCTTACTCGCTTTTTAATTCGCCACTGTTTGTCGCTGCGATAGGCGGCGATCAAATTCTTCTAGCTCCACCTGACTTTGGTCCGTTAGACATCTAAGAGGAGCCGCCTAAGAAAGATGACGATAAAGGCGGCGGCGGCGGCGGTGGCGGA
>Ga0114931_10003174_pt1 | contig 20856 bp, 17 predicted proteins | sample 2SBtaG_FD_89579 | JGI IMG/M metagenome (GOLD analysis project Ga0114931, IMG submission 89579) | Deep subsurface microbial communities from Kolumbo volcano to uncover new lineages of life (NeLLi) - 2SBTROV14_V59a metaG | ecosystem: Environmental > Aquatic > Marine > Volcanic | place: Kolumbo...
CCTGCTTCAGATATTTATAAAACTGAACGGATACAGTTTCCGCCGCCTTGTCATCAACTTTCCACATATTCATCACCAGGCTTTTGACACCTGCATAGGTAAAAGCACGATTCAGGCCAATCAAACCACTGCCGGTTATATATGATCCGGTACCAGACTCACAGGAACTGAGCATAACCATATCGCTTTTGAGGTGAAGCGGGAATAATTCATAGGCGTGGATTTGGCCATCATCCTGGAGATCATTTTCATTATAACTGGCATTCTGTATGATCTTCTTGTCCATGTAGATTACAGAAAACAGCGGTTCGTTATAGAAAACCTCACTGTGTGTGGCAAGGTGGAGTATGCGTGCTTCCGGAGCGTATTGCTTAAATGCAGATTCCGTGGCATTTGCATCTATAAAAATCCGCTTTTCCCTTGATTTTCCGGGCAGGAGCGAGTCAATAGATTCGACTTCTTTTACGGTATTTGGCAAGGCTCCCAAAACCTTGTTGCTTGCAAGCGAACTGTATCGGTCACTGAATTTCTGAATGCCAAATCCCGCAAATTCGAGTTTGAATTTATCGTGTGACGGCTTCCATGACTGATATAGCTCCTGAAGAGAGGTATAGTAGCTGATGTTATGTTTTTCAATGAAATAGTGGGCCGATCCATAACTGTATTTATTGGGAACAGGCGTGGTCGGTAGTATTCCAAAAGGTACCTGGTATAAAATACCATCGGGAACGATATAGAGTCGCTTGTAGGAATCTACATTCATACTATCGAATAAACTATGATAGATCTGGTAAAGTCCCGTCAGATCGGCATGGTCGCCCTGCAATGAATGTGCAACATCTTCGAATACAGATTTCAACGAATCGGAGAGTGGTATTTTCTTTATGCTGACCTGATCGCTGGTGATGAATGAAGCATATATGCCATCACTGAATTGCGTGTAATACAGCACAGCATCCTGACCACGTAGCCTGTTTTGAATGTCACCAACACTTACAGGCTCCTCATTTTGACTATTGATGATTCTGTTTTCCAGCTCATTCTTTTGAGAGATGGCCTCGGCAAGCTTGTTCTGAATATTTACAACCTGGTTTGAATCGGCACTTGCCATTTGAGCACGATACTGCTCAATTTGCTTGGTCAAAAGGCGATCCCGGATGAGTTCCTTCTCGTTAAATATGCTTGATTTAAGAACTGAGCTGTTTAGGTAGGCGGCTTTGTTTAAAGTTTTTACTCTATCCATTAAAGCAATAGCCTTATTCTTCTCGTCTCTTTTTAAATATAAGTCTGTAAGTAGATGAATAGTCTCAAGTTCTTCATCTGTGAGCATAAGATGTCCGCTTTGGCGGTCTATACTATTTTGCGCACGTGTGAAGATTTTATTTATGAAATTATGCAGATTAATTTTAGCACTGTTAATATGATTTTGCGTTACTAGTATTTTTGTTCGTATGTTTTCCAGCCTAACTAAGTCAGTAAATTCCAGGGTACTTAAGCTACTATCACTAAGATTAGATAGAATTGAGTCAGCTTTAGCAAAATGCCCGATTTTTGAATAAAGAGCCGCCTTTTGAACTATTGCACTCGCGTATGACCTTATATCATCTCTCTCTAGAGACTTTTTTATTATAATTTCTTGTATTGCAATTGCCTTGTAATTTTTCTCAAACGACTCATATAATTTTGCTCTGTCTGCTAAGGATGTGATTATTCCTTTATAGTCAGTTGATTTTTTAGCGTTTTTATATGCTACTGCTATTAGAGAATCAGCTTTATTGAAATCCTTTTTATGATTCGCATAATAATAACTCAAGCCGAGTTGCGATTTAATTATATTCTCTACGGATTGGCTTTTAAAAGCCAGCTTATATGCTACGTTGAGATATTTAAGAGCATCATTCCAGTCCTCCATATTCATGTAATAGAATGATAGATTTTTGACAATTGAGGGAGTAATTTCACGATTGTTTGTCTTTAGGGCATACTTATATGCTTCGTATTGATAGTTTATCGCCTTATTAAGCTCTCCCATTTGTGAAAATGTAAGGGCCAAGTTACTGACAATAGCATCAAAGTTAGTATAATCTGAATTCGTTTTAGCTAGGTTATAAGCTTTCTTATAATATCTTTGAGCTTGGCTGATATCTCCTATGAGGAATAAATACGTTCCATAATTAGAGTAAGTTTTTTGAAGGAGGTACTCATCATTAATGAATGTTGCCAAAGGAATGATCTTATCCTTTGATAATTCTATAGCATCGTAGTAATATCCTTTCATATAATATGCTACAGAAACTAATTGATATAATTCTATTTTTAATTTTGATATTGGAAGAAAATTAGTCTCGGTATCCGAATATACCTTTAGTACCTTGCTGAATTCATTTCTATAATCTAAATATTGCAGTTTTAATGTGTTGATCACTGCTTTTTTGAAGTTATTCGATTCCGAAGTGAGATTGACTCCATTTTTTGAATACTTGAAAATTTTTGAGTTTAAGAAGGCATCAAGTATTGATAACTGGTGTGGTGGAATGTAGGTGCTTTCTCTATTCTGTAATATATGTACTACCGATTCTGCAAAACTGCTGTCTTTTAACTGCAATTTATTTAGTTTTTTAATGTCTCCAGATGAATAAATACTTAATAGTAAATATTGTTTATCGTACGTCCTTTTGTAAAGGTATCGGAAGCGGTCCTGATCATTACTAAAATGAATCAAGGAATACAGATAAATATTGTTTGAACTCTGGTAATTAGTATTTACGATCTTTTTCGCATATTCAGAATCATTGTAAATACTTAAAAGTCCCCAATAGTATAGTTCAGGTTGTTTATCCGATAAATGAGAAACATAAAAATCTACTTGCTTGGTAGCCTGTTTCTGATCGAATTGTGCACTGACCCCTTTCGGTATAAATGACAATGATAACGATAATACTATGACACCAAAGATTCTCAAGACAAGAAATTTAGATAAAAAAAAACCGACAACGCGTTAACGCGTTATCGGCTTAATCTAAAAAAATACAATAAACCGATCTAATCAGATTTTCTTTAGAATGATTTATTTATATGCTCATCGGATAATAATTGGGTCAGCACCAGATCCGTTATCATACCCCTTGTTATTATTCACAGTATTATCAGGGTTACTGATCGAAAGATTCTTCCCACTGGCATTGAGTTCTTGCTGGTTGGCAGGGGCTTTTGTCAAGCCAGCGTCGGTTACGCTACCGCATCCGGCGGCGATAATGAGTGCAAAAACGATTGCAAAGAGAACTGTAAATTTGGATTTAATCATAGTAATTGTTTTCATGGCGGCGTACAATTTTTTTGTTTAAGAATTGTATTTAACGGTCGATACTATGTTAGTTATAAATCATAAAAACTGTCAAGAAATCAGTGGTGATTTGTTTGAAATAATTGGCAGGGGCAATCTATACGTAGAAATACTATCGTATAATCCGTTTTGTTTTGTTCGGCAAGCGTTTTTATATTCGTTAATTAATGAAACTATTCTAATATCCTTTCGAATACGTATTATTAATTATAGTTAATTAATCTTATGTGTAAGCCTCTCTATTAGGTATCTTTCATTACGTAAAAATTCTGATTATATTAAAAACGTCTAATAAAGTTGGGGCTTCGAATATATACCAATAGACTTTTTAACACGAGTAGGCTTTTTTCTTCTGTGCCTAAAACAAGGGGTTTAACAAAATTTTATTGTGTTGATCTGTTGTACCACTGAAGTAGTTGTGTATTTCTGCCGATTATACACTATATATAGTGTATGAAATGACATGATACGGATGCGTGTTGGCGTTATTTCTACTGGAATATGTTCTCTGGCTGTAGGGTAAGTAGAATCATGATCTGGGAATACAAAACATATTAACGACGAGGGGAAGAGTCGACAGTTCTAACATGGCAGATCGTTTTAATATCGATTTATCCGACCTTGTTGTAGCAATACAATCGCATGAACAAGATCGTATCAATGACGTTCTCAGGTATGTAGTACCTATTTTGGTTGATTATCTGCAAGTACGGTTTCAAGCCAGTCTGCCCGATGCAGAGGATAGTGTACATACAGCACTTGCCGATATTATTGAACATGTGAGGGAGGAGGGAGTTCGTAATGAGCAACTTTTCTATGTGTATATCCTGCGATCGGTAAAGCACGAGTATCTCAAAATTGTACGTAAAGAGAAACGCTATACAAAGAGCAACCTGGATAATGTAACCCTCAAACACAAGCCTGAACAGTTCGATCGAATTCTTGACGATGAACGCCAGCGGCTGCTTCGCGAGTGTCTTGGCCAGCTAAACAACGAGTCTCGCAGCTTTATCGAATACTTTATGAATAATCCGGATTTAAGTAACCAGGAGATTGCGGATAAACTGGATCTTACCCACTCAAATGTCCGGGTAAAGAAAATGCGTATCATTCGTATACTGCATGAATGTTATAAGCGTAAGTCGAATCAATAGCCCGTCTCCCTACCTATGGGTGCTTTGTTTCTGATTGAATGGTAAGTTTTGACATAAGTCTGTCTCCTGATTGGCATCTGCAACAATCTCCAGGATAATTTAAGTAGACAAATCGCTTCGGTTGCCTGCCTGTACTTTTGCCCATCATCAAAAGATGTTTCAGAAAATATTACCGATATTCCTGCCTGACTGGTATTTTCATTTGCAAAAGAAGAGAAAAAAAATCATACTTAATCTACTGAAACCGCTTCCATCCGGAGTGACCAGGAATTCCTGAGAAATCATGAATTTATCTCACGAAAAGTAACGCAAACCTAAATTTCGAACTACTATGTGGTTGAATATTGACAGTATAGAAGAGTACAGAGATGACTATAAGAAAAGTGTTGACAATCCAGAGGCTTTTTGGGAGCACGAAGCAGGTACCTTCTATTGGCGTAAACGTTGGGAAAAGACCCTTCAAGGTGATTTTAAACATGCTAATATTGAATGGTTCAAGGGCGGTAAATTAAATATTACAGAGAATTGCCTGGATCGGCACCTTAATACCATTGGGAATAAACCCGCTTTCATTTTTGAGCCGAACCACCCTGACTCATTCCGGCGAACTATTTCTTATCGACAGTTATACGAAGATGTCTGCCGCTTCGCGAATGTTCTTGAGTCACTTGGAGTGAAGAAAGGCGATCGGGTTTGTATCTATATGTCAATGGTTCCGGAACTTGTGATTGCAGTTTTGGCGTGTGCTTGCATTGGAGCTGTTCATTCGGTCGTGTTTGCAGGGTTCTCAGCACAGTCGCTGGCAGAGCGGATCCAGGATTGCGGTGCTAAACTGCTTATCGTTAACGATGGCGGACGCCGTGGTGAAAAGGATATACCTCTTAAAGATATTGCAGATGAAGCCCTTGAAACCTCTCCAAGTGTGGAGAAGGTGATCGTTTGTCGTCGTACAAATCGCGACATCAAGTTTGTCGAAGGCCGTGATTACTGGTGGCATAATTTAATTCGTAATGCATCCAAGGAACACAAAGCTGCAGAGATGGATGCAGAAGACCCGCTTTTCATTCTTTATACGTCTGGATCGACGGGCAAACCGAAAGGTGTCGTCCATACAACCGGCGGGTATATGGTCTATACGAGTTATACATTCAGAAATGTATTCCAGGTAGCAGAAAATGACATGTACTGGTGTACTGCTGACGTGGGATGGATTACCGGTCACTCCTATATTGTTTACGGTCCGCTGTTAAACGGTGCTACAGGAATCATTTTTGAAGGAGTGCCGACCTACCCTGATCCGGGGCGTTTCTGGGAAGTTGTTGAGAAGTATAGTGTCACCCACTTCTACACGGCGCCTACCGCCATCCGGGCTCTGATGAAAGAAAGCCTCGATTATGTAAACCGGTATGATCTCAGTTCTCTGAAAGTGCTTGGTACCGTTGGCGAACCTATTAACGAAGAAGCCTGGCACTGGTATCATGATAATGTAGGTAAAGGACGGGCACCTATTGTAGATACCTGGTGGCAGACAGAAACCGGCGGAATCATGATTTCACCGCTTGCCGGCATCACACCAACGAAACCGGGTTTTGCAACACTGCCATTGCCTGGAGTTCAGCCCGTATTGATGGATGAACGTGATCAGGAAATAAAAGGCAACAGCGTTCAGGGTAATCTTTGTATAAAACATCCGTGGCCTGGTATCGCCCGGACGGTCTATGGTGATCATGACCGATATATCAAGAATTATTTTAGTCGCTACCCGGGATATTATTTCACCGGCGACGGCTGCCGGCGCGATGAAGATGGCTACTACCGGATAACGGGCCGCGTTGACGATGTCCTAAATGTATCTGGCCACCGTCTGGGAACTGCTGAGATAGAAAATGCAATCGACGAGCATCCGAATGTCGTGGAGACTGCGGTAGTAGGATTTCCACATGACGTGAAAGGCGAGGGGATTTACGCCTTTGTAATTGTCGATGAACAGCCGGAAAACAAGTCACAGTTTCAACGGGAAATCAATGACCTTGTAAACCGTATTATTGGTCCGATTGCAAAGCCGGACCAGATCCAGGTGGTCAATGGATTACCTAAGACCCGTTCCGGCAAGATTATGCGGCGAATACTGAGGAATCTTGCCGCTGGTGAAACCGATGACTTCGGCGATACATCGACTCTGCTCGATCCGTCAGTCGTTGAGGACATCAAACAGCAGGTCCTCTCAAAAGCCTGATATTTAGCTTTCACCGGGGATGAATTGATTTCATTCCCGGTCACTTTGTTCGATTATTGTTGGGTTACAACAGCTTGGAGGATTTATGGGGTTTTTACTAATCCAGACTGTTATTGAAACAAGGGACCCAGCACAAGGAAAATCAGACTAATGATAACAAGTATGAGTCTGAAACGGGTGCGGCTGAATATGGGGTGGAACAATAGTCCGTATGACCACCTTCTGCCGGTCAGCCATTGATAGTAATGAACCCTGTGGGGAATGCCGAGGGACATGGTGACATATCCGTGCAGAACGGTGAATGTAAAAGCTACCGAGAAAAGGACCATACCCGGCAAGAGCAAAAACTCCGGATCTTCAAGCATATAGCCGAGTTGGTAATACGGCCAGGCAAAAAATGCCAGCAATGGCAGACTTATAAGTAAATTAGTCCAAAAGATTCGTTTAGTTACGAATACTTAGCTCGGTGGATCCCCTTACCATGTCGATTTTCATCATTCGAGAGCGATGTCGTGTTCAGATAACTAACCAACAAGCCAGAATCAAAAATATTTTAAACCTGGCTTGTTATATCTCATTAATTATCACATCGCTTCTTTTATCGATTGCTTCCGGGCAGCTTCAAATTCATCACCCGGCTTCCATGTCATCATCTGATCTTCATTTGCTATGTCGAGTCCAACTTTATAGATCAGGTTCGCATCATTTGCCATTCCGGTTAAATCCCAATCAGGATCAACCTCATCCCTGACGGTGTGATAGAGATTGTCTGTATAATTCTTCCAGATCTTTTCTCCATATCCTTCTGGTTTGCCGATATAGTCGGTGCCGCTGCTGACATAAAGTACCGGTACGCCGACCTTGGCAAATGAGAATTGATCTGATCGATAAAAATGACCTTCAGTTGGGAATTGATCCGGTTTAATCACACGACTGGCTTTTTGCGCTTCAGCATTAATAACCGTATCGATGGATGAACGTCCGTAGCCGATATATACCAGATCCTTAGTCGGACCATATGGATTCATGGAATCGAAATTTATGTCGGCTGAGATTTTACCGGCCGGAACGGTAGGATTGTTAGCATAATATTGTGAGCCAAGCAACCCTTTTTCTTCTCCTGTGACAATCAGAAAGAGGAGACTGCGCCGGAAACTGTTGTCTGCATTGGAATAGGCCTTTGCAAGATTGAGTACTGTACTAACGCCGCTTGCATTGTCGACAGCTCCATTATATATCGAATCTCCCTGAACGGGCGTTCCTACTCCAAGATGATCATAATGGGCCGTGAAAACGACATACTGATCTTTGAGGTCCGGATCATTGCCGGAAAGGGTACCAACGATATTCTCCATTTTTAGCTTCCGGTATTGGGCATTCAGTTTAATTGATGCTGTAATGCCTTTTAATGGAACAGGCTGGAAATCCCGGTTTTCGGCTGCATTCAGCATGGTATCGAGATCAAGTCCTGCAGCGTTGAAGAGTTCTGTGCTGCGATCATGGGTAAGCCAGCCGTCAAACTGGGTTGGTGAAATCGTGTCGATGGACCCCGGGAGCATAAATTGTTCACTGCTCCAACTATTGGATACCACGCTCCACGGATAACCCGCTGTCGGTGTTGTGTGAATAATCAACACACCGAGCGCTCCTTTTTTGGCGGCCATTTCATACTTGTAACCCCAGCGCCCGTAATAAAGCCTGGTCTTGCCGGCAAATAAATCAGGATCAGATGATGGGTCATCATTTTTAACAACGATGATCTTGCCCTTCACATCGGTATTTTTAAAATCATCCCAGTTTTGTTCGGGTGCCTCGATACCATATCCAACGTAAATCAGCGGCGCATTCTGGATATCAACCATTTCCCGTTTGCCGGCCGGCATGGCCATGAAGTCTGTTGCATAATTTAACTTAGCGAGTGTTTTACCATTTTTTTTCAGAGTCAAAACGGCTGATTTATCGGTTGTCTGTCCAATCACGGGCACATCATGGATGTAACTATTATCCGGCATCCCGGGCTTAATACCCATCTCCTTGAACTGGTTGATAATATAGTCGCGGGCTTTTGCGATGCCTGGTGCTGCGGGACCACGTCCCATCGTTGAGTCTGCCGCAATTACCTTGATATCCTGTAACAATTCATCTGCTGTGATTGATGATGATTTGTTCGACGAATTCGAACATGCACTCAGGATTACCGTAAAAATTAGTGCAAAAAAACAGATTGTTCGGTTCATAATTCCTCCAATTGTGATGTAATACGTCCGGGATTATAGACTATACAACCCAGTTCATAAATCTGTATTTATTTAATTTTCCTCCACGACATTCCGGCAAGATAATACGAATTTCTATTTGTTTGCCGGTATTTGTCTGATTTTTGTTGCAACACATTACGAAAAAAACAGAAAAACCCCATACTCCATCACTTCGAATAAATCAGCTACCGGGCAGCAGAGAATTACAAGTGGCTTGCAATTAACATGTCGATATTACGATAAGGCAGATCGTACATATCGGCGATAAATTTTTTTGTGATGTGGTTTTTATAGATATATGTACCTGATCGAAGAGATGGGACCTTCCATAATGCCTCATGTACGCCACCGGCATCGCCAATATTCATGAGGAACGTTCCTATCACATTATTCAAAGCGTGAGTAGCTGTTCTGGCAACGCTTGACGGGATGTTGGGGACGCAATAATGGATGACACCATGTTTTATATAAACAGGATCGGAGTGAGTCGTTGGGCGGCTTGTAGCAACACATCCTCCATGATCGATCACCGTATCCACGATTACGCTTCCGTCCTTCATCCGCTCAACCATGGGCTCGGTGACCCAACAAGGTGCTCTGACACCTTCGATGAGAGCTGAACCGATAACAACGTCGGCATATTGAAGTGCAGAGGTAAGGTATTGATGATTGGCCATCGCGGTGATAATGCGTCGGTCGAGCGAATTTTCGAGATGACGAAGTTGCGAAAGGTCGTTATCGAGCACAAAAACCTGAGCGCCATATCCCAAAGCTGTACGTGCCGCATATTCTGCGATAATGCCGGCTCCAAGGATGACAACAGTCGACGGGGGGACGCCCGATATTCCGCCCAGCATGCTTCCCTGTCCCTGGCTTGTACTCTCAAGGTAATGTGCTGCAATCTGGATGGACATCGAACCGATGATTTCGTGGAGCATCCTGACAATCGGAAATGATTTATCCGGCTCTTGCATATACTCGAAGCCAACACAGGTGATATTCCGGGCGAGCAGTTCTTCAAAATAGGATTTATCCTGGCTTCCGAGATGAACAGCAGATATCAGAATCTGATCCTTGTGCATCAGTTTGATCTCGTCTTTAGTCAGGGGAGCTACCTTAACGATCAGATCAGAACGGTTGTACAGCTCTTCCCGGTCGTACACGATATTGGCACCGGCATCGGCATATTCGGAGTCCGGAAATTTCGCATCTGCACCGGCATCTTTCTCAATGAAGATCTCATGTCCATTTGCTACCAGCACGGACACCCCTCCAGGAGTGAGGCTGATACGCCGTTCGTCGTTGGATCGTTCCCGCGGGAGTCCTATTTTCAGCGAAACGTTAGAAGTACCCTTGCGGGCTTTCTGTTCCAGGGTTTTCAAACCTAGTTCAACCGAAAAATTGGAGGGATTTACGATCTCCATTCAATTACTAATAAGTGGTTGTAATTTTGATCATCAAATTATAATAAAGGAAAGTCAGAGCAATTAACAAATCACGTAACAAAAAATCGATTAATCAACACTTATGAAACCCCGCAAGAGCCTTGGACAGCATTTCTTAACAGATGCTAATGTTGCAGACAAGATCGTTGCATCATTTCGTGTGGATTCGGCAGCGCCTGTGGTAGAAATTGGTCCGGGTACCGGAGCTATGACAGGACGATTAATCAATCGGTTTCGTGATTTTTCTGCTGTTGAAGTTGATGATAGGGCTGTGGAACAATTACGTTCCAACTATTCAAATATAACATTATTTCATGAGAATATATTACGATTTGACTGGAAATCGCTCTTCCAAAAGAAAGGTCCGCTGTCTGTTATAGGTAATTTGCCCTATTATATCACCAGTCCAATTCTATTCTCCATATTGGATCAATCTCAATTCTTCGATAAAGCAGTTTTTATGATCCAGAAGGAGGTTGCCGAACGAATAGCGGCACGACCAAGAACAAAAGCCTACGGTATCCTGAGCGTTCAGACACAGGTGCTGGCAGATGTATCTTACGAGTTTACAGTCTCACGAAACGTTTTTTTCCCAAAACCAAAAGTGGAAAGCGCAGTTATAAGTTTGAACTTTCTCCATCCTGACTTGTCTTGTCATTTCAGGAACCTTAAGAAGATAGTACGAACTGCATTCAACCAGAGGCGCAAACAGCTAAAGAACAGTCTCAAATCAATAATCAATGATAAGCCTGCTGTCAATTTCGATTTTACGCACAGGCCTGAAGAACTTACGCCAGAAGACTTTGTAGAACTGACAATATTACTGGAAGAGAACGGCTGCCTGCCGTCGTGAAAACTCGTCATTTTGTCAGGTTGCCAGATTGATTCTGTCAAATCATCCTGAAAAGATAAAAAAACATCAGGTATACGTACCTTTCTGTAGCGTTGGCATAGTTGTTGATGATATAGTGTGTGCCTCGGTATACATGAGGTTTCTTTTTTAATCTGAGTTAGCACTCTCTTAAACAGAGTGCTGAAATCAAAACTTAAAAATTAGGAGTCAACAATATGGCAAGCATTAAGCCCTTAGCTGATCGTGTGTTGGTAAAGCCGGACACGGCTGAAGAAAAAACCAGCTCTGGTATCATTATTCCAGATACAGCTAAAGAAAAACCGCAACGAGGAACGGTTGTAGCTGCTGGACCGGGCAAAGTCGAAAACGGGACCAAAATCGATATGTCAGTTAAGACAGGTGACAAAGTTCTGTATGGTAAATATTCAGGTACGGAGCTTACGCTTGATGGTGAAGATTACCTGATTATGCGAGAAAGCGATATTCTCGGCGTGGTATCCTGAGTTTAATTAAAAATTGAATCGTTAATAAAAACAGTTAATAACTATGGCTAAAGTAATCAATTATAACATAGAGGCTCGCGATGCTCTGAAAAAAGGGGTTGACAAGCTTGCGAATGCCGTAAAGGTAACCCTGGGTCCACGGGGTCGTAACGTCGTCATCGAAAAGTCCTTTGGGGCACCTACCATTACAAAAGATGGTGTGACCGTAGCTAAAGAAATCGAGCTTTCCGACAAAATGGAAAATCTCGGTGCTCAGATGGTTAAGGAAGTTGCTTCCAAGACCAGTGACAATGCAGGTGACGGTACAACTACAGCTACTGTTCTTGCCCAGGCTATCGTTAATGCCGGTCTGAAGAATGTAACTGCTGGTGCCAATCCAATGGATCTGAAGCGCGGTATCGATAAAGCTGTTGAAGCTGTTGTCGCCGAACTCAAGAAAATCAGCCGTGATATCAGTTCACCGAATGAAATTGCTCAGGTTGGTACCATTTCTGCCAACAACGATGAAACGATCGGTAAACTGATCGCCGACGCTATGGAGAAAGTCGGTAAAGATGGTGTTATCACCGTTGAAGAAGCAAAAGGTACCGAAACCTATCTTGAAACGGTTGAAGGTATGCAGTTCGATCGTGGATACCTCTCACCGTATTTTGTAACCAACTCCGATACCATGGTTGCGGAAATGGAAGATCCTTACATCTTGATCTATGATAAGAAAATCTCCTCGATGAAGGACCTTCTGCCGATACTCGAAAAAGTGATTCAAACCGGCAAGCCTCTCCTGATCATCGCTGAAGATGTTGAAGGCGAAGCTCTTGCAACACTCGTTGTTAACAAACTGCGCGGTTCTCTGAAAATTGCTGCTGTTAAAGCCCCTGGCTTTGGTGATCGCCGGAAAGCAATGCTTGAAGATATTGCCATCCTGACAGGCGGTACCGTCATCTCTGAAGAGCGTGGCTACAAACTCGAAAATGCCACCCTCGACATGCTGGGACAAGCTGGCCGTGTCAACATCGACAAAGACAACACTACGATTGTCAATGGTCATGGCAAGCAAGATGACATCAAGGCTCGCATCAACCAAATCAAAACTCAGATCGAGACCACTACTTCCGACTACGATCGTGAGAAACTGCAGGAACGTCTTGCTAAATTGAGCGGTGGTGTAGCTGTTCTGTATATCGGTGCAGCTTCCGAAGTTGAAATGAAGGAAAAGAAAGCCCGCGTTGAAGATGCCCTGCATGCTACACGTGCTGCTGTCGAAGAAGGGATCGTACCAGGCGGCGGCGTTGCTCTGTTGCGCGCCATCAAAGGTCTCGATGGCCTGAAAGGTGAAAATCCTGATCAGGAAATCGGCTTCAAGATCATCCGTCGTGCCATTGAAGAGCCTCTTCGCATCATATCCAACAATGCTGGCGTAGAAGGCTCCATCGTGGTTCAAAAAGTTAAAGACGGCAAGGATTACTATGGATTTAACGCTCGTACGGAAGCGTACGAAGACCTTGTAAAAGCAGGTGTCATTGACCCGACCAAAGTAACCCGTACGGCTCTTGAAAATGCTGCTTCAGTTGCCGGCTTACTGCTTACAACCGAAGCTATCGTCACCGAAAAGCCTGAAGAAAATGAAGGCAAAGGCGGCGGAGCCGGAATGCCCGACATGGGCGGCATGGGAGGAATGGGCGGCATGATGTAATCACCGTCTCACATAATCCTTTAAAAAGGCTTCGGACTTATATGTTCGAAGCCTTTTTTGTTTTTACGCTGTCGTGGGTAATTATTTGATTCCTAACGTAAAAGTGTATCTTACTCTCTGTTTAATCCGATCAGGAAGTTTATTGCGTATTATCTGACAGAACGTATCTGTGTATTTATTATCACTTTTATTGGCATTGAGTTCATTTTGGTCACCGGAGCATGATGCCGGGGACCGTGAGCTTATGAGACGTATCCAAATGCGTGAGGTCGATGCTTTAGACAAGATATACGATCGTTATGCATCGTTTCTGTTTAGCTTGATAATGGCTATTGTTCATAAACAGCCGGAGGCCGAAGATTTGCTCCAGGAAGTATTTATCCAGGTATGGGAGTGCGCCGATTCATACGATCCGGAACGAGGCAGTGCGTATGCCTGGCTGGTTACGCTAACGAGAAACAAGGCGATTGACAGAACACGGTCAAAAGGATATAAAAACCAAATACGTGAAGCTATCAATATTGAGGATGCTTTTGGCGATCCACCGGCAGATGACAGGAATCCGTTAGAGAATTCCGTGCTCGCCGATCGCGCGGCATTGGTTAAGAAAGCGTTGGAGCAGATCCCCGTGGAACAGCGCAGGGTCATTGAAATCGCGTATTTTACGGGGTTGTCGCAGTCAGAGATTGCAAATTCTCTTGATCTTCCCCTTGGAACTGTTAAAAGCAGGATGCGGCAGGGGATGATCAAATTGAAAGATTTGTTGGTTACATATTTTAGCTGAAATGGCAGAACAGAAAGGTAATAGTGAACGTTTTGAAGAGCTCTGCACTGCGTATGTGCTTGGTTCTCTCGATCCTGTGGAGCAACAGGAGTTCGAGGAATTACTGCGTTCTGCCACGCCCGAACAACGTCACTTCTATGAGGATCTCCGGAATACGAGCCCGCATCTTTCTCTGACTGTCACCCCTCAAGCTCCGCCCGCTCATATCAAACAGGCAGTCCTGGAACACGTGCGACAAGGGGGGGGATCGTGATAATTTGAATACTACTGATTCACGTAATAATCGGAAGCCTTTACATATATGGATTAGTGCTGCTGCCGCTGTATTTCTTGTCGTTGCGATTGGATTATCATTATATACACGACATCTTGAAAACGAGTTAAGTGACAAAAATCAACGAATAACAGAGCTTACAGAGCAGGTTCAGCAGAAAGAGGCACTTCTGTCAGTTCTGGGAGCAAGGGATATCGATGTCGTAGTACTGAACGGACAGCAGGTAAATCCGGATGGTTACGGTAAAATCATCTGGGATCCCAAAGGTAATCGTGCCATCCTCCAGGTTTCAAATCTACCGCCGGTGCCAAAGGATAAAGATTATCAATTGTGGGCAATTAAAGGGAAGAAACCGGTCAGCGCCGGTGTATTTGCCGTTCATGCTGTCAAGCAACCTGCCTTCTTTAAAGTGAGTCAGCTTGCTGATGTCAGTCAGTCGTCGTTGAGTGCGTTTGCAATCACCCTTGAACCAAAGGGGGGAGTCCCGCAGCCAACGGGTAAGATGTATCTGTTCGGCAGTCCGGCTAAGAAGTAGTTTGTTCGTCGGGTAGCTTTTGGTGAGACGGCTTTGCGTGCACACCTAAACCCCCAAGATGGGACTTGCTGCATCCGGCATTGGAATACGCAAATATCGGAAAGACTGCCGCATTGAATGGCTATAATAAATAACACCCGAACGGTGCAGCATCCGGGTGTTTGGGATGTCATGAAGGATGAGAGTTACTCGAAGATGGACGAGTTCATGACATCATGCTATAGTACTGTGTGCTTGTGTTTGTGTCTTACCGACAAGAAAGACAAGGCTTTGATAAGAGAACCCCTCCCGTCCAACATTTGATCTTGGACACAGGATGGGAGCCGCCTGAGAAGGTTCACTCAGTTATACAGGTCAATTTTTAATGAACAGACCTGTGATAGCATTTACCTGGTCCATGGTTAACGGTTCATCAAATGCTTCGGCGATGACACTTGAAGAAACACTGGTGACCGTTGAAACATCAACACCCCCTTGTGTGATGTTATCCTCTCCGGCATAAACTGCGGACGGCACATTAGGACTATCATCACCGGCTCCGACAACCCAACCTTTTTTATTGCGCAGTCTGCGGACTTCCGACGCATGCCGGGCCTCGACAGAATGAATTTGGAGAGCAGCCTGGAGGGTGCTCCCTGAACTCATCAGGTTGTCTGCCTGACCTTTATAAGCTCTCACACCTGTATCCTCGAAGGCTTGAGAAAGTGTGAGGAAAGTAGCGTAGTCGCTAAATGGCTGATAGTTGCCATTAGCGGTGAAATCGAACGTAGGCATAGATATTGCATCACTGCCAAGAGCAGATTTAAGGAAAGCTATGTGTTCGTTCTCATGCTTACCTATCTGTTGAAAAATTTGAACGTCTGAACTTGGAATTAACCCTGATGTATCCAGGGCGGTCTGGTAGTAGGCGCTCTCAAGATACTCCAGAGTCAGTGCGTAATTGAGAACGTCGGTGACACTAACACTTGCTGCAGATGCTTCCACGGGTGAAATCATCCCCGCAAGTGCAAACGGCAATGATGCTGCTGCCAGCTTCATCCCCATTTGTCCTGTTTGTTTCAGAGCTGTTCGCCTGTTTATGGCATTTTCACGGTTAGCATTATTAGTATTCTGATCAAGTTGATCTATTAAATTGAAAAAACTCATAGGGACCTCAATAGATCTTTAAAATGAATAGGTTATCCAGTTGGTAATTGACTGGCATCGATTTCGGTTTTGATATATGCGCCGGCGGTCGACAAGACTTTAGGCGGAGCTAGTGCTCCATCCATACCATTTGCGTTTATGACATCATCCCCGGCGAAGTACGTTGTTTGGGGCATCTCGAGATCACGAATTGCAGATGCATGTCGAGCTTCTACAGACACAATTTTACCTGCAATCAACAAATAATCACTATTTGAGATCAATTTGCCGGCACCGTTATATGCACTGACACCAAGGTCCTCAAAAGCCTGCGCGGTTCCAAGGACGCTGTCTCGACTGGAGAAATCAATGGAGCTGAAGTCGAACTCAAGATCCATGATAGCATTCGACGAGAGGGCTGCTTTCAGGAAGTCACGATGTGCTTTTTCATGATTCATCAGATCCGTGAAAATTTGGGTTTCCTCGCTGGTAATTACAGAAAACTTGTTGCCCATAACTTTAATGTAGAATGCTGCTTCAAGTTGTTCGAGGGCGTAGGCGTAATTCAGGATTCCAACATCACCACTGCCGAGATGAGCAGTACCGCCGGCGTTTGATCCAGTCATGCTGTGATGTTTATCACAACCGGCAGCCACAAATACGGTGGTAACTGCCGCACCACCCATCCATTTTAGAAAGTTTTTTCGGTCCATAGACTGGAATGATGATGTCCTCTCGGTGACATCAGTATTTTCCTTTGTCTGTTGTTGGTCGTTGTTTCTCATAACACATCTCCCGTATTTGGAGTGAACATTGCCGTTTTTTAAGTGTTCATGAGTAACTACGAAGTGAACCGGTCAGGTGGATTAATAAAGAAGGGATTTTTTTAAACCGATCTAAAGAGAAATAAAAAAGGGAGGTATTCGTGATTGAGAAAGGATTACATACCACCCGCAAGTTCAATGAATGAGCCGGTCGTGTAAGATGCTTCATCCGAGAGCAGCCACAAGATGGCATTTGCCACTTCATCCGGTTGTCCTCCGCGTTTCATTGGTATACCTTGCTTTACTCTGTCAACGCGTCCCGGCTCACCGCCATCAGCATGTATGTCGGTATAAATGAATGCGGGCCGTACTGCATTAACACGTATGCCCTCGGAAGCGACCTCTTTGGATAACCCGATGGTCATAGAATCAATGGCACCCTTCGATGCGGCATAATCTACATATTCCCCGGCTGCGCCGAGTCGTGATGCGGCCGATGATACATTAACGATAGAGCCGCCTTTCCCACCGTGTCGCGTAGACATGCGTCGGACGGCTTCACGTGCGCAAAGGAAATAACCCGTTACGTTGGTTGTGAATATTCGATTCAATCGACCAGCATCCATCTCGTCGAGACGCATTTGTTGTTCAAGGATGCCAGCATTGTTCACAAGTGCCGTTACAGTACCGAGTTCGTTATCGACTACTTTGAATAGATGAACGATGTCAGATTCAGATGATATATCAGCTTGAACAGCAATTGCCTTACCTCCCGAGTTCCTGATGTCGGTAACGACCGAATATGCGGCATTCTCATTTTTATGATAATTGACACATACCTTATATCCTTGCTTTGCAGCAAGAAGAGCTGTTACCGCACCAATTCCGCGGCTTCCACCTGTTACAATTAATATTTTTTCCATTTTTTCGCTACTTGCAAGTCGGGAAGTCTTTGATATCGAATTTAATACGTCAAATGATCATTACAAGCAAGTACCGTAAAGAAGATCGCACTAAGAAATATTGATGGTCATCTCACAACTGCCATCTGGTTTCTTAAACTCGCGAATTTCTGCATCCTCCCCATAATATTTAGCAACACCTTTGATAATTCCTTTTGCCACGGCAGACATCTGACGTTCACTGGCATAAGAAAGACACAGTTCATTCGGTCCTATTTTCCTAAAACTAAGTTTGGGTGGTTTTGCGCCGGGGTTTTTCATGCGAACGACGCGATGAATTGTCTCTTCAGTATGAAGCAACATCTCCATAGATTTCCACTCAGGGTCTATAAGTGATCCATACATTTTCATCAGGTCAGGTGTGATAAATACACCGAAATCTTCAAGGATATGGTCCACGGGAATGTTTGTGCTTTCAGATGCCGTTTTAACAATGGTCATAGCTTCCTCGTCGGGATATGTACCGACGGTTAGGTATATCTTATGCTTTAATCCAACTTCACTAAGTAATTTCTCCCAAACCTCCGAACCGTATTTTGTTTCTACGTATTTCTTTAACTCGGAGTGGATTATTCCATGCATGTTGTGTTCCCTGAATTGTACTATGACGAATTGTGTGTTATAAAAATAATTAAATGTATGTGACATTAATCGGCCATTAATGCGTAATATTTAAGTGAATATACAGTATTGAATTTCTTATTTGTAATATTTAATTGCGGTTATATATAACGGTTGGTCTTGATGAAATAGAATGATCAATTGGATGAGATACAGAAGGTCAGTCAATGCGTGACATCTGTTTCATTTATAAGTATTCACCAGCTTTTCATTCTTCCGCGGACCTTGTACTATCCACTCAAGATTAATTTTATCTCTATGAACATTCAGGGTGCCGGAATACAAATCTTCGCCACAAACATGTGGCTTCCATGATTGCCATTTGTTGACAGAAACAGGATGAAGCTCGACAAGGAATACAGGATTGTTTATGCCCAGCCTCAGATGTTCCAGTTTAAGACTACTGGCAGTCCGTTTCCAACGATAGGCGTTCTTAAAAGAAAAGCTGTGTCCATCAGTCGACTTCCATTCACCACGTTCAAAAAATATCAAGACATCTTTTTGTGGATTTTCTACAGTGACCGATCCCGCTCCTTCTCCATTCCACCCATTTCGTAAGCCGGATTGTGCCCGAAACTTGATTTGAGTAATGCTTCTCAAACGATCCCAGATCTGTATTGAGTCAGGATGAATCACGATGACGATGAGTGTGGGTTGCGTCTTATTGACTGAAATCAACAATAAGAAAAAAGTCTGATCCAGTCACATGTAAGAGTGTCGCATTTTCTGTTAATATCAGCTAACCGAGAAATCAATTAGGGGGATCTTCGGCGACAAGTGTATTACTGTAAAACCAATAAGTAATATAATTGTGAGGAGTTATTATGAAGACCCTAAATAGAATTTCAGGATTTATATTTTTAGGCTTTTCAGTGCTTGCATTTAATGCGTGCGATTCATCTGTAACTCAATCCTCTGTCGTATCGACGGGTTACGGTCAGACTATAAGTATAACCGGGATTGCTGAAGAACCAGTAGATGACGTAGAGCAGATGAGCCTTCTTTTCATGAGGGAAGAAGAAAAGGTTGCACGAGATGTGTATTTGCAGCTTTATGAGTTGTGGGGACTGCAAGTATTCCAGAATATTTCTGCAAGTGAACAGCGACATATGGACGCTATATTAACCCTGCTGGACTGCTATAATCTGAATGATCCTTCTGATGGAAAGCATATCGGCGAATTTGCCAATGCAGATCTTCAACAACTATTCGATGATTTGTCAGAAAAAGGTGCTGCATCTCTGGAAGAAGCTTTACGTGTTGGGGCGCTGATCGAAGAGGTTGATATTCAGGATTTACAAAATGCCATCAACGATTCGGTTAATAATGAAGATATCACATATGTATATGAACAGCTTAAAAATGGATCTGTAAATCATCTAAATGCTTTTGTAACCAATTTGTCCCGACTTGGCATTACGTACGAACCACGATACTTACCAGCCGAGGAGTACGCTTCCTACATTCGCTGAATAATTCAAAACTCAAAATTCAGAATTCAAAATTCCTACTTCCCTCTTTTACGTTCGCTGACAATATAGTTCATGTACAAAAATTCAAGGGCACATGCCTCGTACCCTTTCCAGTTCTGGATCATTTCCTGAAATTCTTCCTCTGATATGTTATCCGGATCCCCGCCATAGCTATAAATGATCCATCGCCGAAGACCGCGTTCCTGTTCACCGTTTTTATTGCTTGGAAAGCTTGCATCAGTTCGGTTACGTGAGAGCATAAGATCCTGGGCCGTTGTGGGCCCGACGCCACGCACTGAAGTCATTGTATCATAAAAATCCTGCGGACTGGCAGTTTCAAGACTGGACATATCGAGATCACCCGATACAAACTTATCCGCCAGACCAACAAGGTACTCACCCTTTCGTAAGGAGAGCCCATATTTTTTCATCGCTACCGAATCTGCGCCAACGAGATCCACAGGTCTCGGCCATGTGGGTATGGATTTTCCCTGGTGATTGATCATCCGGCTGTAAGCCTCGCGGACACCAAACACCATCTTGCGTGCCGTCGGTTTGTGTTTGATTTGTGTCTGTATGATGCGGTTTACCGAATCCTCAAAGATATTTGCCCGGCTTATTCTCTTAAGTCCATAGAACTCCATTAACTTCGGACCTAATACAGGATCCTCCGCTGCCTGCTCGTATAAAGGTCGCAAATCAAGGTTGGTGCCGAGAATGCGGGATAATGATTTATTGGCCTCCGTTATTTCTTCTTTTGTCAATGATTCGGGACAGTTGACGGAAAACGATGGCGCTTCGGGATCCCCGTTAAAAAAGATAGTGACGAGCACA
>Ga0114931_10003175_pt1 | contig 20855 bp, 17 predicted proteins | sample 2SBtaG_FD_89579 | JGI IMG/M metagenome (GOLD analysis project Ga0114931, IMG submission 89579) | Deep subsurface microbial communities from Kolumbo volcano to uncover new lineages of life (NeLLi) - 2SBTROV14_V59a metaG | ecosystem: Environmental > Aquatic > Marine > Volcanic | place: Kolumbo...
CAGGCTCTCGCCGCCGATCAGGGCGCCGGAATAGGAAATCACCCCGGCGCAGGCGCGGGCGCGGCGCAAGGCCACGTAGATCGCCATCATCGCGCCTTGCGAGAAGCCGACCAGGGCCAGCCGGTCGTCGCCGAGCCCGAACGCGGCGAGGGTATCGTCGAGAAAACGGTCGATCACCGCCGCCGCCCGCGCCGCCCCTTTCGCCAGCGCCGACGGATCGCGATCGCCGAAGCCGAACCATTGGCGGCCGAGAGGGTTCTCGTCGCAGACGTCGGGCGCGTGCGGCGCGACGAAGCGCGTGTCGGGAAGCGCGCCCCGCCAAGCATGGCCGATGGCGATCAGATCGTCGCCGTCGGCGCCCCAGCCGTGCAGGAAGACGACCAGCGAGCGGGTCTCGCCCGAGGTCGGGGCGATGGCGGGGCCGCTGATCGGCATGGGATCGGTCATCGCGGAGGAACCTCGCCGTGGTCGATGTCGACGCGCGCGGCGGTCGACGATTGAAGCGTTTTCATTCGGACCGCGCTGTGGCAGCTTAGCGGCCGTCGACCCATCACCGCTATCGCGCGCGAGCCCGTCCGGCCTACACCAGATGTCCGATACAGTCGAGAAATTCCCGGCCGGCGGCGCGCCGACGGCGCGTAAACGCCTCACCACGCGCTTCGCGCCGACGCCGAGCGGCTACATGCATCTCGGCCACGCGTATTCGGCGCTGGTCGGCTGGCGCGCGGCCCAGGCCGCCGGCGGCCGCTTGGTGCTGCGCATCGAGGACATCGACCACGACCGCTGCCGGCCCGAGTTCGAGGACGCCATCCCGCGTGATCTGGCCTGGCTCGGCATCGACTGGGAAGGGCCGATCCGGCGTCAGTCGGAACATCTCGCCGATTATGCCGCCGCGCTCGAGGAACTGAGCCGCCGTGGCGTGCTTTACCCCTGCTTCTGCACGCGCAAGGAAATCCGCGCCGAGGTCGCGCGCGCCAACGCCGCCCCGCACGGCACCGACGAGCTGCGCTATCCCGGCACCTGCCGCGCCCTCGGCCGCCAGGAACAGAACCGCCGCATCCGCGCCGGCCAGGCCCACGCCCTGCGCCTCGACGTGGCCAAGGCGGCGACGCTGGTCGGGCCGTTGACCTGGCGCGACCGCCGGGCCGGGGTGATCGAGGCCGAGGTCACCGTCCAGGGCGACGTGGTGCTGGCGCGCAAGGACGTCCCAACCAGCTACCACCTCGCCGTCACCCTCGACGATCATCTCCAGGGCGTGACCCTGGTGACCCGGGGCTATGACCTTTTCGAGGCCACCCACGTCCACCGCCTGTTGCAGGCGCTCCTGGATCTGCGCACGCCCGACTATCACCATCACCCGATGATCACCGACCCCAACGGGGTCCGCCTGGCCAAGCGCAACCGCGCCGTCACCTTGCGCTCGCTGCGCAACGCCGGCAAGACGGCGGCCGAGGTGATCGCCATGGTCCCCGACCACGGCGGCCTCGATCAGCGGTGCAAGCCGGAGACGATCTCGAAATAGTCGGGCTCGTCGTCGGGGCCGAGCAGGCCGTGGCGGACGAAGAAATCGATATTGACCAGGTTGCAGTTGAACTTGAACGCGGCCGTGTCGCGGACGACCGCCATCACCCGCTCGACCGGCCACAAATAAAACTCGGCGATCTCGCCGTCGCGGTTCTCGGGCGTGAAATCGGCCGGCAATTCCAGGTCGTAGACCACCTGCAAATCGGGCTTGAGCCCGTCGTCGAGTTCCATGCAATAAGTGATCGTCCCCACCGGCAGCGCGGTCGCCGCCAGGGCCGGCGGCACCCCGGCTTCCTCGCCGGCTTCCTTGACCACGTTCTCGGCGAAGCCGAGGCCGAGCGGCTGACCGCCGGCGACGAAGTTGTCGAGCATGCCGGGATAGGTCGGCTTGTCGCGCGCCCGGCGGCCGATCCACATCGCCAGATCGCCCCCTCGGCGGACGAAGCCGTTGACGTGGACGCCTTGGGCGCGAACGCCGAACAGCGGGATCGCGGCCCGCTCGATCCGCATCAATGGCGGGGCGCCCAGGGCCGTCGCCAACGGATAGGGCTCGTCGCGCCAGCCGGGCACGGCGCCGTCCTCGGCCAAGCGCCGCAGCACCGCGTCGACCGCCGCCGAGCGGCTCTCGAAGTCGTCGAGCCCCGACGCCAGTATCACCGCGTCATCGGTAACGACGAACACGTCGGCGAAGGGCGCCAAGCGCCGGGCGAAAGCCGGCTTGACCCAGCCGACCCGCGCGCCGCCGACGCGGAACGGCCGGAAATGGCCAAGATCGTATGTGTTGCAGGCGGCGATGCGATCGAGAAAGCTCATCCAAGCGCCGCCATCAACCGAACACGGACAAAGGCATGTGCAACGAGACGATCCAGTTGGGGACGTCGACCACCTCGCTGATCGAGAGATCGGCGGCGACGCTGCACAGCATGTAGGCGTCTTCCGCGCCCATGCCGTGCTCGGCGCCAAGGTAGTCGATCATATGCGCGACGGCGCCCCGGGTGGCCTCCATCAGATCGGGCGCGACCCCGGTGGTGGCATGGTAGCCGACCGGATCGAGGATGCGGTTGCCGGGCCGCAGCCGGTATTCGGGCGCCTTGATGGCGCGGTCGCTCAGAGAGAAGCGGAGCGAGATGTCGATCGGCGATTCGATCGCCGTGCCGCAGACCTCGCCGTCGCCCTGGGCGGCGTGCGAATCGACGACCGAGAACAGCGCGCCGGCCACCTGGATGGGGAGATAGAGCGTCGCCCCGGCGGTCAGGTGGCGGATGTCCATGTTGCCGCCGACGACGCGCGGCGGGACGATCGAATGCTTCCCCGGCTCGGCCGGAGCGAGGCCGATGGTGCCGCAAAAGGGCCTGACCGGAAGCCGCAACCCGCCCAGGAAATCGACCGTGTTGCCGCTGACCTTGCTGATCTTGAGCCGGGGTTCGGCGAACTGATCGGCGAGCAGGCCGAAGCCCGGGATCAGCGCCGTCCATCCCCATTCGGCGGCGCCGAAGGCGAGGATGTCGATGACCAGCGTCTGTCCTGGCCGGGCGCCCTTGATCGAGACCGGCCCGGTGACCGGATTGATCACGTCGAGATCGAGCCGCGACAGATCCGCGGCGGTCGACGATGCGTCGAGGACGCCGCCCGACGCCTCGGTGACGTTGAAGAAAACCTCCGCGCCGGGCTCGACCTCGAGGATCGGCTCGATCGAATTGTCCCAGCCGTAATGGGTATGCCCGTCGGCGCGAGCGTTGTGGATGCCGTGGCAAGCGACGCTATGGCGCTCGATCATTCATTCTTCCTCCCTTATATTCACCATCACCGATACCGTATCTCGAGGCGCATTCCGGAGCGCGCCCCGAGGCGGGTGGCGAGGCGAGATTACCCTCCCCGCCGGCCGCCGCCAACAACCGCGCCGCGCGAGCGAGTTTGTCCGTGCCGAACGATGACTGAAAACACGCTTTCACCGGGTCTTAAGACCGATTTTCTATGATCGCGTGGGTGGATGGGTCATGATGGTGTAACGACGGAGGGGGTCGCGATGACCAGAACGGGCGCCAACGATTGGCAATGGGTGCGGCCGCGCGTCGATGTCGCCGCCTTGCCGGTCGAGGTCAATCTGTCGCCATCGCGGATCGTGGCCGTGTTCGGGCTGATTTTCGGCGGCATCTGGTTTTCGATTTCGCTTCCTCTAGTCACCGGCATCGGCCCGGCCAATGTCGGCATCTTCGCCTTCGCGATGATCTTTCCCCTGATCGGCGCCACCTTCATGCTGGCCAGCCTGTTGGCCTTTTTCCGCCGCCGCCGCGTCACTTTCGGCCACGACGGGGTCGAGGTGGTGGGGCGCAGCCTGTTCGGCCGCGAGAGTTGGTCGGCCCGCTACGACGACTTCCAGGGCGTGCTCTATCGCACCCGCACGGTCAACCGCAAGAACGGCTCGACCACCTATCAGATCATCGAGCTGCGCCACCACGAACCCGACCGTTCGCTGCCGGTCTATGTCGCCACCACCACCACGCCGCCGCGCGGCGAGTGGGAAAACTACGCCCGCGCCTTCGGCCTGCCGGCGCTCGAGGACACCGGCGCCGGGCTCTTGGCGCGGGCGGTCGATGACCTCGATAAATCGCTCAAGGAACTCGCCGAGGAAGGCAAGCTGGAGGCCCCGAGTTTCGATTCCACCTCGCCGCCGCCCAAGGGGCTGATCGCCGGCGCCACCACCGTCGATGGCGTCGAGGCGCTCAGGGTGGTGGTCACCGCCGGCCGCATCCCGGCCTGGCTCGGGCTCGCGTTCGGCGGCATTCCGGCGACGATGGTCGTCATCGCCCTGGTCGAGCTCGGCCCGGACGCCCTGGTGATGCTGTTGTTCGCCTTCGGCTTCCTGGCCATCGTCGGCTGGATGTTCTATTACGACCGCCGCCAGAAGCGCGAGATGATCATCACCCGCGAGCACTTGAAGGTGGTCGACGGCTGGAATATGACCCAGAGCGTCGCGCCCATCACCGAACTGGCGCTGGCCGATATCGAGGGGGTTTCGGTGCGCCGCGCCCGCTCGAACCTCGGCGGCGAGCTGGTGATCGCCGGCGACAAGGGCCAGATCGTCTTCGGGATGGGCCTTTCCAAGGCGGCGCTCGATTGGCTGCGCGACTACATCACCGCCGCCATCGCTACCGCCTGATCCGGGCGGTCTCCGCTGCGTCCACCGCCCCATCCGCGTCGAGGGCGACGCCATAGAGCACGCGCGCCCGGTCGCGCGAGACCAGGCCGTCGCGCACGTCCTCGGCGACCCGCTCGGGATCGCGAGCCAGGGGGTCGCCATGGCCACCGCCGCCGGGCAGATCGAGGCGCAGGCGGTCGCCGGCGGGGATGGTCTGCTGGCCCTTGGCCCGGAGCTTTCCGCCCGAGGTCAGGGCGACCACGCCCGGGGCGCCGGCGCCGGCGCCCCGGCGGCCACGCGCCGGATGATCGACCCGGTCGAACATGGCCAGCACGGCGAAGGGGGCGTCGCCCTCGGCGGCGATCTCCATGACCTGGCCGAGACCGCCGCGCCAGGTTCCGGCGCCGCCCGAATCGGGGCGCAGCTCCTTGCGCCAGATGACGATCGGCGCGACCTGCTCGGTGGCCTCGACCGGCATCGTCCGCACGCCGCTGGGAAAAGCGGTGGCCGAGAGCCCATCCTTGCCCGGCCGGGCACCGGCGCCGCCGGAGTTGAAGACGATCACCTCGAACGGCGGCGAGGCCAGGCCGCCATCGCTCCGGTCGCCGACGCCCTCGGGCGAAACCGCCGCCGGACCGCCGCGAAGCTGCGGGTTCCACAGCGCCGAGGCGCCCTCGGCCGGGACCTTGCCGGGGAGGGCTTGGTCGAGGCAACCGAAGACCACGTCTGGCAGCATCTGGCCGACCACGTGGCGGGTCGAGACCGGCGCCGGGTGGGCGACGTTGAGGATCGAGCCCTCGGGCGCGCTCACCCGGATCGGTTCCAGCGAGCCGGCGTTGTTGGGGATCGCCGGGGCGACGATGCATTTGACGCCGAAGGAGGCATAGGCCTGGCAATAATTGAGCACGACGTTGATGCCGTAGGGGCTGGCCGGCGAACTGCCGGCGAAATCGACATCGATGCCGTCGTCGCCGATGGTCAGGGCGCAGACCAGATCGACCGGGCGGTCGTAGCCGTCCATGCGCAGGCCGTGGCGATAGGTGCCCCGGGGCAGCGCCCGGATGGCCGCGATCGTCGCCGCCCTTGAGCGTTCGATGATATGAGAGCCAAGGTCGTCGAGCGCCGCGAGCGCGAACTCGTCCATCATCGCCGCCAATCGCCGGCAGCCGGCCTCGTTGGCGGCGACGTAGGAATGGATATCGCCCTCGACCAAGAGCGGCTCGCGAACATTGGCGCGGATCAGGGCGAGGAGGGTCGCGTCGATCCGTCCGGCCCGCATCAGTGGTAGGATGGGGATGAACAGCCCTTCCTCGTAGACCTCGCGGCCGTCGGGGCCGAAACCGCGACCGCCGATGTCGACCACGTGGCAGGTGCAGGCGAACAGCGCCACCGCGCGCCCCCCATGGAAGGCCGGCGAGACCAGGGTGAGATCGTGGAGATGGCCCGAGGTCGCCCAGGGATCGTTGGTGATGTAGTGATCGCCCTCCTTCATGCCGGCGAGCGGGTACTTGGCCAGGAAATGGCGCACCCCGTTGGCCATCGAGTTGACGTGACCGGGCGTGCCGGTGACCGCTTGAGCGAGCATCCGACCGTCGCCGTCGAAGACCCCGGCCGAGAGATCGCCGGCTTCGCGCACGGTGGTTGAAAAGGCGGTGTGGATCAGCGTCTGGGCCTGCTCCTCGACCACCGCGACGAGCCGGTTCCACATCACCTGCATGCGGATGTCGCTGATCGCCTTATCGCCGCTCATGACGTCTCTCCCGCGCCTGACCGGGTCAGAACGATGGTCCCGTCGGCGGCGATGGCGGCCTCGAACGCCGGCGGCACCACGGTGGTGGTCTCGTCCTCGGCGATCAGCGCCGGCCCGGCGATGACGGCGCCGGGCCGGAGCCCCGGGCGCTGGTGGACGGCGGTCTCCAGCGTCTCCCCCGAGGCCGGATCGAACACCGGACGGCGCGCGACGGGCTCGGGCCGATGGGGCTCCCCGGCCGCGCCCGGCGGCATGGGGGTCTCGGTCGCGGCCGAAACTGTCACCACCCAACTCAGGATTTCGATATCGACGTCGGGGATGGCGCGGCCGTAAAGCGCCGCGTAGGCTTGTTCGAAGGCGGCGCGGATGGCGGCGCCGTCGCCTTCCCGCAGCGGGCGCGCCGGCAGGGGCACGGCGATCTCGTGGCCCTGGCCGATATAGCGCATGTAGGCGGCGCGGGTTTCATCGCGGCGGGTGTCGGGCGCGCCGGCGGCGACGATGGCGTGGGCCTCGTCGCGCATCGCCGCCAATACTCGGTTGACGGCGTCGCGGTCCAGGTGGCCGAGCCGCTGGCGGAAGCCGCGCGCGATCTCGTAGGCGACCGGCGCCCGCAGGAAGCCAACCGCCGAGCCGACCCCGGCGTCGGCCGGCACCACCACCCGCGCAATCCCGAGGCGCGCGGCGAGCCGGGCGGCGTGCAGCGGAGCGGCGCCGCCGAAGGCGATCAGGGTCCGCTCGGCCAGGGTCTTGCCGCTCTCGATGGCGTGGACCCGGGCGGCGTTGGCCATGCCCTCGTCGACCATTTCGCCGACCCCGAAAGCGGCCTCGACCACCGAAGCGCCGAGCGGGCTGCCGATGGCGCGCTCCAGCGCCGCCGTCGCGGCATCGCGGTCGAGCGCCAGCCGGCCGCCCGAGAACGCCGCCGGGTCGATCCGCCCGAGCGCCAAATCGGCGTCGGTCACGGTCGGCTCGACCCCGCCCCGGCCATAGCACGCCGGTCCCGGCTCGGCGCCGGCGCTGTCGGGGCCGACCGCGATGCGACCGAGTTGATCGAGACGCGCGATCGAGCCACCGCCGGCGCCGATCTCGACCATCTCGGTCACCGGCACCCGGATCGGTAGGCCGCTGCCCTTGAGGAAGCGATAGACCCGGGCGACCTCGAAATCGCGCGCCGTTCGCGGCCGGCCATCGTCGATCAGGCAGATCTTGGCGGTGGTGCCGCCCATGTCGAAGGACAGCACCCGGTCGAGCCCCAGCCGCGCCGCTATGTGGCTGGCGAAGATGGCGCCCCCGGCCGGCCCCGATTCGACCAGGCGGACGGGAAAGCGGCGCGCGGTCTCCAGCGTGGCGATGCCGCCGCCCGACAGCATCATGAACAGCGGCCCGGCGAACCCGCGCCGCCGCAGCCGTTGTTCGAGATTGCCCAAGTAGCGCGCCATCAACGGCTGGACATAGGCGTTGGCGCAGGCGGTCGAGAGGCGCTCGTATTCGCGCATCTCGGGCGAGACCTCGGACGAGAGCGTGATCGCCAGGTCGGGCCGGCGGGCGGCCAGGATGTCGCGGACGCGGCGCTCGTGATCGCTATTCACATAGCCGTGCAGGAAGCCGACGGCGACGCTCTCGACCCCGGCCGCATCGAGCGCCGGCACCAATGCCTCGACCGCCGCCTCGTCGAGCGGCACGAGCACCCGGCCGCGCGCGTTCATGCGTTCGCGCACCGGAAAGCGGCGCCGACGCGGCACCAGCGGCGTCGGCTTGTCCATGAAGATGTCGTACTGCTCGAAGCGGCTCTCGGTCCCCATCTCGACCGAATCGCGGAAGCCCTCGGTGGTGATCAGCGCCGTGACCGCGCCCTTGCGCTCGATCAGCGCGTTGGTGGCGAGCGTCGTGCCGTGGACGATCAGGGCGGCCTCGGCGAGCGAAACCTCGGCGGCGCCGGTCACCGCCTCGATCGCCTCGATCACGCCGTCCTCGGGCGCGCTGGTGGTGGTCAGGACCTTGGCGGTCCAGCGCCGCGCGCCGAATTCCAGCGCCACGTCGGTGAAGGTACCGCCGATATCGACCCCCAACCGCGCCCGCTCGCTCATGTCCCCGCCCCTCCCCGGCTTGCCATGCTCGCCCCTCGTCCGCGCGAAGAATGGCGCGGGCGGTGGCGGGTTGGCAAAGGAATTTCCCGCGCCGGGACCTTTAGATAAGGCGCGGTCGGGGATAACGCCGTTCAGATATTGGCGACGACCGTTTGCAGAAGGCCCTTGACCTCGCCGGCCACGGTCTTGAGCGCGTTGTTGTCGATCGCCGTCATCGAGGCGAGCGGATCGATCGCGCTGACCTCGACCGCGTCGTCGCCGATGGAGCGCAGAATCACGTTGCACGGCAGCATCGCGCCCACCCGGGGCTCGATCTCGAGCGCCTTTTTCGCCATATGCGGATTGCACGCCCCGAGAATGCGATAGTCGTCGATGTCGGCATCGATCTTCTTCTTGAGCGTCGCCTTGACGTCGATGTCACTCAATACGCCGAAGCCCTGATCCGCCAGGGCGGCGCGGGTGCGTGCCACCACGGCGTCGAAATCATCGCCCTCGAACGTCCGGTCGATCGTGTAGCTCATGGCGGGTCCTCCCTGCTCGGTACGGCTGTTGGCGCATGTGGGACGGCCCTCGACCCGTTTCAATGACCGACGCACCCCGGAACGCGACCCCCGCGAGCCGGTTGTTGCTGGGGTCAGGTCGGCAGGTGTTCGAACAGCGTTGGCGCGATTTGAACCGCGAATTCCTTGAACAGCCGCACCGCGCGCGGGATGTGGCGATTGCTCAGATGCACCACCGACAGTTCGACGGCGGGAAAGCGCCAGTCCGGCATGACCTCGACCAGGTGGCCCTCGCGAACCAGCCGCGGCGAAACGATCGCCGGCAGGTCGCCGATACCGCCTCCCGAAACCAGTACCGAGACGAGACCGGCATGGTCGTTCATGGCCAGATGGGGTTGAAACGCGACCGTCTCCCGCCGCTCGCCGTTGAACAACGTCCAAGCGTTCTCCTGCGTCCACAACGAAAAGGCGAGCAAGCGATGATCGAGGAGATCGCGTGGCCGCCGGGGCGGGTCGTGGTCGGCGAGATAGGCCGGGCTCGCGACCAGCCGATGCCGGTAGCGCAAGATCGCGCGGGCGATCAGCGCCGAGTCCTTGAGCGGACCGACGCGAAACGCGATATCGATGCCCTCGGCGATATGATCGACGTGGCGCTCGGTGACCATGACCCGCACCTTGACCGCCGGATAGGCCGCCTGAAAGGCGTCGACCAGGGGCGCCAGCAGGCTGTCGGATATGTTCGGCGGCGCCGACAAGCGGAGCGTTCCCGTCACCTCGGTCAGCCGATTGGAAACCAACCCATCGACCGCCTCGGCGACCTCGACGCCGCGCTGGGCCTGTTCGAGGACCTCGGCGCCAATATCCGTCAGACGGAGGCTCCGGGTCGAGCGTTCCAGCAGGCGAACGCCGAGCCGGTTCTCCAACTCCGCGACCTTGCGGCTGACCGTCGAGACCGGCATGTCGAGCCGCCGCGCCGCTTCGGAAAAGCTGTTGGCCTCGACGACTTTGGCGAAGATCACCAGGGCATTCAAATCAGGCATTCATTCTCCCGAATTTAGGAAGTTAATTCCCGCTAAACCGGACTATTGGCAACGCTGAAATTCTCCTAGCGTGACGAGACGCACGCTACCTCGACGAGATGGCGCGGCGGACGATATCGAAATCGACGCGGATAAGACAGCGGGAGAGCGAGAACGATGAAACATGCCGGAGCCCGGTTGATCCGAGACGCTCTCGGGGCGCTGTCTCTCCTCGGCGCCGTGACCGCCGTGTCGGCCGGACCGGCCATCGCGGCCGTGCGGAGTATCATGATCTTTGAATGCGGGCGGGCCACAACCACCGACAAGTCCATCTTATCGCCGCCCAAGGCCCTTGATCCAGGCGGCCTGTGCCGCCGGATGAACCCCGAACATCAACCCCTAAACCGCCTTGAAAACCTGTCTACGAAAACAGCCGTCAACCCGGCCAACACCGCTCACCCCGTCCAAATCCGCAGGCTGTCATGAATAATTGCGGCTTGCTTAGCGGAACCATGATCACGCCATGCGACAAGGGAAATACACGATGAAAAGTCTCATCAAACCGATGCTCGCGGCGGTAGGCATTGTCGTGCTGTCGGCCGGTTCCGCCACCGCCCAGCAAGACACGGAACGAGCGAAGATCAGCACCCTGCTCCGCGCCTACGAAACCGCCCTCAACACCGCCGACACCGGCGCCGTGATAGCACTCTATACCGCCGACGCGGTGTTCATGCCGCAATACAGCCCGCCGCAAGTGGGCGCCGACGCCGTGCGCGGCGCCTACGAGCGCGTATTCGCGGCGATCACCCTCGACATCGCCTTCGCGATCATCGAAATCCGTCCGGTCGCGCCCGACTGGGCCTTCGCCCGAACGACCTCGACCGGCTCGGTGACCATCAACGCCAGCGGAGAAAAGGGTCCGGAGGCCAATCAGGAGCTTTTCATTCTGAACAAGAACAGCGACGGCGCGTGGAAGATCGCGCGCTACATTTTCGCCACCACCCTGCCGCGGCGCCGGTAAGGGGTGGCGATCATGCTCGATCGGATAACCGGCTTCGCCGACGCGCCGGCCCGCGCCTTGATGGCCGCGATCTTCATATTGTCGGGCCTCGGCAAGGCTCGCGCCTTCGCCGCCACCCAGAGCTACATGGAAACCTTCGGCCTGCCCGGCGCCCTCCTCGCGCCGACCATCGCCTTCGAGATTGGCGCGGGGTTCCTTCTCGTCGTTGGCCTGTGGACGCGCCAGGTGGCGCTTCTGCTCGCCGGGTTCTCGCTACTTACGGCGCTGATCTTCCACCGCGATCTCGGCGACCAACTTCAAATGATCATGTTTCTGAAGAACCTCGCCATGATCGGTGGTTTTCTGCATATCGCCAAATACGGCGCGCCGGGGTTGAGCCTCGATCGGTTGCGCGTAGCGCGGAAAGGCGTATGACGATGGCGGCGACGATGAAAGCGGCCGTCGTCCACCACCCCGGCGGGCCGGACGTTCTCAGGCTCGAAACCCGCCCCATACCCCGACCGGCGGACAGCGAAGTGTTGATCCGGGTCAAGGCCTTCGGGCTCAATCGATCGGAGCTCTTTACCCGGCAAGGGCGATCGCCTTCGGTGAGCTTCCCGAGAATCCTCGGTATCGAGGCCGTCGGCGTGGTCGCGGACGCGCCCGGCGGCGGGTTCCGAAAAGGCGACGTCGTCGCCACCGCCATGGGCGGCATGGGCCGGCGATACGACGGCGGCTACGCCGAGTTCACCCGCGTCCCCGCGACGCAAGTCCGGAAAATCGAAACCGGGCTCGGCTGGGAGACGCTCGGCGCCGCGCCGGAAATGCTGCAGACGGCTTGGGGCTCGCTGTTCACGTCGTTGCGGCTGGTCAAGGGCGAGCGGCTGCTCGTCCGCGGCGGCACGACCTCGATCGGCCTCGCCGCCGCGGCGATCGCCAAAGCCCATGGCGCCATCGTCGCCGCGACGACACGCCGGCCGGAGCGCGAGAAGCCGCTGCGCGACTACGGCGCCGACCAGGTCTTCATCGACGATGGCGACATCGCCGCTCGGGTGCGGGAAGTCTTTCCCGGCGGCGTCGACAAGGTGCTCGAACTGGTCGGCGCGACTACCCTGGAGGATTCGCTGCGCTGCGCCAAACCCGGGGGCATCGTCTGCATGACCGGCATGGTCGGCGACGCCTGGACGCTCGACGACTTCAGCCCGATGGCGGCGATCCCGACGGCGGTTGGCCTGACGACCTACGCCGGTGGCGCCGAGGATTTCATCCGCGCGCCGATCCAGGCGCTGCTCGACCACATCGAAGCCGGCACGCTGCGGATAAGGATCGGTCGGGTTTTCACGCTCGACCGCATCGTCGAGGCGCATCGCTGCATGGAGAGCAACGCCGCCGCCGGCAAGATCGTCGTTCTGACCTCGTAACCGGCGGCGCGCCGGGGTCGGTGCGGTCGCGATCCCCCGCCTATTCGTCCCCTTCCGCGATCGCCGCTTGGGCGGCGGCGAGGCGGGCGATGGGGACGCGGTAGGGGGAGCAGGAGACGTAATCGAGCCCGACCCGGTGGCAGAAGGCGACCGAGGCCGGGTCGCCGCCGTGCTCGCCGCAGATGCCGATCTTGAGATCGGGCCGGGTCGCCCGGCCGCGCTCGACCCCGACCCGCACCAGCTCGCCCACCCCCACGACGTCGAGGCCGATGAAGGGGTCGCGCTCGATGATGCCGAGTCGCTGGTAACGGTCGAGGAAACCGCCGGCGTCGTCGCGCGAGATGCCGAACACGGTCTGGGTCAGATCATTGGTGCCGAAGCTGAAGAAGGCGGCGTCCTCGGCGATCACCCCGGCGCGCAGGCAGGCCCGGGGCAGTTCGATCATGGTGCCGACGACATAGGCCGGCGGCGCGCCGGTTTCGGTGGCGATGGCGGCGGCGACGCGGTCGACCAGCGCCTTCATGATCGCCATCTCGGCGCGTGTCGCGACCAGCGGGATCATGATCTCGGGTTCCACCGTCTCGCCCAATTCGCGGCCGACGGCGAGCGCCGCCTCGAGGATAGCGCGGACCTGCATCTCGTAGATTTCGGGATAGTTGATCCCCAACCGGCAGCCGCGATGGCCGAGCATCGGGTTGACCTCGCGCAGGCGCGCGGCGCGATAGCGCACGGTCTCCAGATCGTCGCCGATGGCCGCCGCGACGCTGGCGAGCTCGGCCTCGGAATGGGGCAGGAACTCGTGCAACGGCGGATCGAGCAGGCGGATGGTGAGCGGCAGCCCGGCCATGATCCGGAACAGCTCTCTGAAATCGTCGCGCTGCATGGGCAAGAGCTTGTCGAGCGCCGCCCGCCGCCGCGCCTGGTCGTCGGCGAGGATCATCTCGCGCACGGAGACGATGCGGTCGGCATCGAAGAACATGTGCTCGGTGCGCGACAGGCCGATGCCCTCGGCGCCGAACTCGCGCGCGGCGCGGGCATCGGTCGGGGTCTCGGCGTTGGCCCGCACGCCGAGCCGGCGCAAGCGATCGGCCCAGCCCATCAGCACCGCGAACTCGCCCGACATGTCGGGCTTGATCGTCGGCACGGCGCCAGCCATGACCTCGCCCGAGCCGCCGTCGATGGTGATCACCTCGCCGCGCGAGACCGTCACCCCGGCGGCCGAGAAGCGCCCGGCGGCGGCGTCGATGCGTAGCTCGCCGGCGCCGGCGACGCAGGGCCGGCCCATGCCGCGCGCGACCACGGCGGCGTGGCTGGTCATGCCGCCGCGCGCGGTCAGGATGCCGCGCGCCGCGTGCATGCCATGGATATCGTCGGGGCTGGTCTCGGTCCGCACCAGGATCACCGCCTCGCCCTTGGCGCCCAGGGCCTCGGCGTCGTCGGCGCTGAACACCACCGTGCCGCTGGCCGCCCCCGGCGAGGCCGGCAGCCCGCGCGCCAGCACCCGGCGCGGCGCGTCGGGGTCGAGCGCCGGGTGGAGAAGCTGGTCGAGCGAGGCGGGGTCGACCCGCGTCACGGCCTGGGCCTCGTCGATCACGCCCTCGCGGGCGAGATCGACCGCGATCCTGACGGCGGCGGCGGCGGTGCGCTTGCCGGTCCGGGTCTGCAGCATCCACAGCTTGCCGCGCTGGACCGTGAACTCGATGTCCTGCATGTCGCGGTAATGGGCCTCGAGCCGGGCGAAGGCGCGGCTGAGCTCGGCGAAGGTCTCGGGCATCGCCTCTTCCATCGCCGGCTCGTCGGCGCCGGTCGCGTCGCGGGCGGCGGTGGTGAGGTGGCGCGGCGTGCGGATGCCGGCGACCACGTCCTCGCCCTGGGCGTTGACCAAATACTCGCCATAGATTTCATTGGCCCCGGTCGAGGGGTTGCGGGTGAAGGCGACCCCGGTGGCGCAGTCGTCGCCCATGTTGCCGAACACCATCGCCTGGACGTTGACCGCCGTGCCCCAGCTTTCGGGAATCTCGTGCAGGCGGCGATAGGTGACGGCGCGCGGGTTCATCCACGACGAGAACACAGCGCCGATGGCGCCCCAAAGCTGGGCCTCGACGTCGCTTGGAAACGGCTTCCCGCTCTCGCGCTCGACCAGCGCCTTGTAGCGTCCCACCAGCAGCCGCCAGTCGTCGGCCGAAAGCTCGGTGTCGAGGGTCAGCCCGGCGTCGTCCTTGAGCCGCTCCAGCAGGTCCTCGAAATCGTGATGGGCGATGCCGAGGACGACGTTGGAATACATCTGGATGAAGCGGCGGTAGCTGTCGTAGGCGAAGCGGGCGTCGCCGGCCTCGCGCGCGAGGCCCTCGACGGTTTCATCATTGAGGCCGAGGTTGAGGACGGTGTCCATCATCCCCGGCATCGAGGTCCGGGCGCCCGAGCGCACCGACATCAGGAGCGGCCGCTCGGGGTCGCCGAAGCGCGCGCCGATGATTGTCTCGACCCGCGCCAGCGCCGCCCGCACCGCGTCTTCCAGGCCCTCGGGATAGCGCCGCTCGTTGGCGTAGAAGGCGGCGCAGACCTCGGTCGTGATGGTGAAGCCCGGCGGCACCGGCAACCCGAGGCTCGACATTTCGGCCAATCCCGCGCCCTTGCCGCCGAGCAAGTCGCGCATCTCCGCGCTTCCTTCGGCGACGCCATCGCCGAAACCATAGACCCACTTGGTCATCGCTTTTTCCCGGGTCATGCTACCCCTCGATCCTAGCGTTCAGATAGGCGTCCGCCGACGCGCTCTGCTCAACACAAGAGGTCATAACAAGCCCAGGCCTCTACCAAACATCACTATGCCAATGAGCATTGTAATGACGACAATCGCTGAAGCCCCTTCCACGGTCACTTTTAGATCGCGGAACTTGATGACGATTCGATTGCGTTCCCGTCCCGACACCTGTCCGCCACCTTCCAAGACCCGAGTGCCGGCTATCGTTAAGTGGCATGGCACACGGTCGTAACCGTGACAGCTGTCACGGCCAAGGAACATCCCCTCCCCATAACCATCTCGCCTGCTAGAACACCGGCCTTCGTCCCTACCCCTCGATCCTCGAAAAATCGGCCACCGCGTCGAGCGCCGCGCGGATGCGGGCCAACAGCCGCAAACGGTTGCGCCTCAATTCGGCATCGTCGCAGTTGACGGTTACCTTTTCGAAAAAATCGTCGACCGGCGCGCGCAGCCTGGCCAGGGCGGCCATGGCGGTGGCGAATTCCTCGTGGGCGAGCGCCGCCTCGGCCAGCCCCTGGACCTCGAACAGGCACTCGGCGACCGCCTTCTCCTCGGGCGCGGCCAGGAGCGCCGGATCGGGCGCGCCGTCGTAGCGCGCGCCATCGCGCTTTTCCTCGATGCGGACGATGTTGGCGGCGCGGCGATAGGCGACCAGAAGATTGGCGCCGTCCTCGCCGGCGAGAAAGTCGCCGAGCGCCGCGACCCGGGCCATGAGCCGCACCAGGTCGTCGTCGCGATGGGCGGCGAACACCGCCGCGATCAGGTCGTGGCGCGCGCCGGCTTCGCGCAGATGCACCTTGAGCCGGTCGGCGAAGAAGTCGAGCAGGTCGGCGACCGTCCGGTCGCGCCGCGTAGCGTATTGCTCGACCGTTTCGACGGGTTCGGTCACGGTGACCGTTCCGCCGGCCATGGGCTGTTGAACAGTCTTGCTGGCCACGTACGACATGGTCCCCGTCACCTGATCGAAGGCCGAGGCGAAAACGTCGAGCAGCGGCAAGCGCGGCTTGTTTTCGAGGATCAGGCGGATCACGCCAAGCGCCGCGCGGCGCAGCGCGTAGGGGTCCTTGGAGCCGGTCGGCTTCTGGTCGATGGCGAAGAAACCGACCAGGGTGTCGATCTTGTCGGCCAGCGCGACCGCGACCGAGACTGGCGCGGTCGGGCAGCGATCGTTCGGCCCCTGGGGGGCGTAGTGATCGCCGATCGCCTCGGCCAGCGCCGCGTCCAGCCCTTCCTCGCGGGCGTAATAGCGGCCCATGATCCCCTGGAGTTCGGGAAACTCGCCGACCATTTCGGTGGTGAGATCGCATTTGCTCAACCGACCCGCCTCGCGGGCCAGAGCCGGATCGGCGCCGGGAACTAAGGGCGCGATCTCGGCGGCCAGCGCGGCGATGCGCGCCGCCTTGTCGCCGACCGAGCCGAGCTTGGCGTGAAAGACGATCTTGTCGAGATCGGGGAGGCGGCTCGCGAGCGAACGCTTGCGATCCTGGTCCCAGAAAAACTTGGCGTCGGCCAGGCGGGCGCGCAGCACGCGCTCGTTGCCGGCGACGATGGCTTGGCCGTCGTCCTTGCCCTCGATATTGGCGACCAGGATGAAATGCGGCGCGAGGCGGCCTTGCTGGTCGAGCAGCGCGAAGTATTTCTGATGCCCGCGCATGGCGCTGATCAGCACCTCGTCGGGGACGCTCAGGAATTCGTCGTCGATGGTTCCCATGCGCACCACCGGCCATTCGACCAGCCCGGCGTTCTCGGCCACCAGCGCCGGATCGGGCCTGACCACCAGCCCCTCGGCGTCGGCAAGCCGCGCCGCCCCCTCCTCGATCACCCGCCGCCGCTCGGCCGCATCCAGCATTACATGGGCCGCGCGCAGTTTGTCGCGATAATCGGCGAAATTGGTTACCGTGATTGGTTCCGGCGCGAGGAAACGGTGACCCCAAGTGGTACCGCCGTAAACGAACAGAATCGTCCCTTCCGGAAGCTTACTCAAGTCATCGAAAACAGGTCTTACAAAGAAGCTATCTGGATGACCAGAAGTCATCGTACGTTTCAGAGGGTTTCCATAAAATACAGCTAATATGTTTTTTAATGGACGCACCCATCTCAAAGTGGTGTACGCCCAACGCATAGACTTTTCCCAATCGAATAGAATTATGCTTTTGTAAATTGCCAATCCTAATACGTCGTCCATAGATTTGCCGGCGCGACGGACCACCGCAAAATAGAATTTCCCTTTGGGCGTCTCGCGAACCTCGGCCTCATCGATTGTTTGCAAACCCACCGACTTGAGAAACCCTTGGATGGCCTTATCCGGCGCGCCCACTCGGGGTCCCCTGCGCTCCTCGATCCGGTCGGGCTGGGTCTTGGGCAAGCCGCGCACTACGAGGACAAGCCGGCGTGGCGTGACGAAGGCTTGGGCCTCGTCGAAGGCAAGGCCCGCCTCCCCTAGTTCCTTGGTGACGCGCGCCTTGAATTGCTCGGCCGCGCGGGCCTGGTAGGCGGCGGGGATTTCCTCGGACAGGAGCTCGATCAGTAGCTCGCTCATGGCGTGGCGGCCCCGTCGCCCGCGAGCCAGGCCTCGCAGCAGCCCTTGGCCAGCGCCCGGACGCGGCCGATGTAGGCGGCGCGCTCGGTGACGCTGATAACGCCGCGCGCGTTCAGCAGGTTGAACAGGTGGCTGGCCTTCAAGCACTGGTCGTAGGCCGGCAGCGCGAGCGGCTCGGCCAAGGCCAACAGCATCCGGCATTCGGCCTCGGCGTCGTCGAAATGGCGGACCAGGCGGTCGGTGTCGGCGTGCTCGAAATTGTAGGCGGAGAACTCCTTCTCGGCGCGAAGAAAGACGTCGCCATATTTCGCGCCGGCGCCGTTCCAATCGAGAAGGTAGACTTTGTCCACGCCTTGCACGTACATCGCCAAGCGCTCCAGCCCGTAAGTAAGCTCGGCCGAGACCGGGTCGCAGTCGATGCCGCCGACCTGCTGGAAATAGGTGAACTGGGACACCTCCATGCCGTCGCACCAGACTTCCCAGCCGAGGCCCCAGGCGCCCAGCGTCGGGCTCTCCCAGTCGTCCTCGACGAAGCGGATGTCATGCGCCAGGGGATCGATGCCGAGCGCGCGCAGACTGTCGAGATAAAGGTCCTGCACGTTGTCGGGCGAGGGCTTGAGGATGACCTGGAACTGGTAGTAGTGCTGGAGCCGATTGGGGTTCTTACCGTAGCGGCCATCGGTCGGCCGCCGCGACGGCTGGACATAGGCCGCCTTCCACGACCCCTTGCCCAAAGAGCGCAGCGTGGTCGCCGGGTGGAAGGTGCCGGCGCCGACCTCCATGTCATAGGGCTGGAGGATGACGCAGCCGCGGTCGGCCCAGAACCGTTGCAAGGCGAAAATCAGGCCCTGGAAGGATCGGTCAAGGCGACCCGCGCGGCTCATGATCGGCGCCCCGTCAGGTGGTGTAGGGACAATCGGGGCGCTCGCAGCCGCCGGCGGCGGTGGGCGCGACGAAAGTGCCGCAGGTCGGGCAACGGACCATGTCCTCGGCGTCGATGGTGGTCGCCCGGGGGGGCTTGGCACGACGTCCACGGGTGGTCGTCGCGGAGCCTTGGGCCTTGCGGGCGGCGTCGAGGCGACCGATGAACTTGAAGCCATACCAGACGGCGGCGATGACCGCCGCCAGCACGATCAGCTTCGACAGGCTGAATCCCAACATGCTTGGGGTTTTAACCCGTATTTCTCACAATAGCCAAGGCTTGCGTCGCGTTCAGGGGATGCGATCCACGAGGAAAAGGCCGAAGAGCATGGCGGCGCCATGGTCGAGGCCCTTGACGCGGCGGGCGCGCGCCTGGGCGCGACCCTTCGGGCGTCGCCGCCAGGGTCAAGCGTCGCCGCCGGCCCGGTTCAGCCGCAGCGGCCGGGTGACCGCGGTCTCTGCCTCGTAGCCCTGAACCGCGAGCCTGCCGCGCGCCGCGTTGGCGACCACCGCCACCCGGGTGCAGTCGTTGAGCACCGGCGGCGCCAGCCAATCGAAGCCGTCGGCCGCGCTCTCTTGGGTCGCCGCCAGATGGGCGTGGCGCTGGTGGCTTTCGCAGCCGCGCGGATCGCCGCCGAGGCCCGGCGTTTGCCAGTGGTTGGCGGCGACCGCCGGCGCGTCGTGAACGAAGGCGCGATCCTCGAGCCGCTCGATCAGGCAGCCCTCGCCGGGCTCGGTCCCGGCCAGGACATAAAGCACCGGCAGGGCGACCGGCTCGCGGCACAGGAGGTCGCGGGCCTCGGCGTAGCTCCGGCAGCGGTCGAAGGCCAAGCGCAGCAGATGGGTCGGCGGCAGGCCCCGGCGCCGCCACACGCCGAGCCGGTTGCCGAGCCAGTCGAGCGGCAGGGGCAGGCCGCGCCGCCGCATCGGCGCCTGGTTGAGCGCCGCCGCGAAACGCCCCGGCGCGAGCGCCGTCAACACGCCGACGAAACCCGGCCAGGTGACGTTGAGATAGCCCCCGGCGGCGCCCGCCGTCCGCGCCACCGCCAGATGGCGGCCGAGGCCGGCGGTCGGCCAGTCGAGGGCGCGCAGGAGCCGCATCCCCGGCCCCGCCGGATCGGCGGCGACGCCCGAGGTGCAGCACCACTCGTAGCTCAGGTTGAGCATATAGGCGCCGTCGTCGCCGAGAAGGTCGACCACGGCGTCGAGTTCGTCGCCATAGGGACCGTCGACGCGCCCGAGCCAGCGCCGCGACAAGCGGCTCGCCAGCGCCAGGGGAACGCCGCCGTAAACCCGCCGGCCCTCGTCGATCAGCGCCCGCGCCCGCGCCGTCTCGGCCCGCGCCAGCGCCACCGCGTCGGCGGCGTCGATAACGGGAATCGCCGGCAAGCGCTCGTTGCCGGCATCCACCGACGGCCCGGGGTCGATCACCATGTCGTCCATCACCGCCTCGATCCGCTTGGCGCCCGTCCCATCGGTCTAGCCGAAAAAAGCCCACATAGCGTTAATCTGGTAACGCTCGGGCAGGCGGGCAACCTCGCCCGCGGCTAGCCGCCGCCCTCGAAGGCGGTCAGGAAGGCGGCGAGATTGGCGCCGAGCGAGGCGCAATCGTAGCCTCCTTCCTGCACCAGCACCGTCGGCCGGCCGAGCCCGGCGATGACCCTGGCCAGGGCGGCGAACCCCTCGGTGGTGACGGTGAAAGCGGCCAAGGGATCGCCGGCGTAGGCGTCGAAGCCGAGCGAGACCAGCAGGGCTTGCGGGTCGAACGCCCCGATCGCCCGGCACGCGCGCTCGCAGGCCGCGATCATCGCCCGGTCGTCGCTGCCCAGCGGCAAGGGGAGGTTGAGCGTATGGCCCGCGCCGGCGCCGGCGCCGCGCTCTTCCGCGTAGCCGGCGAAGAAGGGATAGTAATCGCCCGGGTCGGCGTGGATCGAGGCGAAGAACACGTCGGCCCGGTCATAGAAGATCGCCTGGCTGCCGTTGCCGTGGTGAACGTCGATGTCGAGGATCGCCACCCGCCCCAGCCTGGCGCCGAGCCAGGCGGCGGCGATGGCGACGTTGTTGAGGAAGCAGAACCCGCCGGCCATGTCGGCATAAGCGTGATGGCCGGGCGGGCGGCAGAGCGCGTAGGCCGCCGGCGCGCCGTCGGCGACCAGCGCCGCCGCGTGAACCGCGACGTCGGCGGCGACCCGCG
>Ga0114931_10003176_pt1 | contig 20854 bp, 19 predicted proteins | sample 2SBtaG_FD_89579 | JGI IMG/M metagenome (GOLD analysis project Ga0114931, IMG submission 89579) | Deep subsurface microbial communities from Kolumbo volcano to uncover new lineages of life (NeLLi) - 2SBTROV14_V59a metaG | ecosystem: Environmental > Aquatic > Marine > Volcanic | place: Kolumbo...
AAAAAGGGCAAAATAAGGAGGACGATAATCCCCCCAGCAGCTAATGTCACTCCTATATCACTTAACTTTTTTTGCATATTTTAACTCACACAAATTGTTCTTCCAGATTTAATTTAATTGGAATATGAAACTCCGGGTCAAAATTGAGCTCTGCGACATGTGATATAACCTCTCGAAGTGGCTTTTTATCCTTGATCCATTGGTCGCAAACCTCATGTTTTAAGCGCAAGCCAAGACTATTTACGCCCACCAATGCTCCATTTTTGGTGTTGAAGGTCATCCGCAGGCAACGTTCATGCTCATCATCTCTCCAGAAGTAACTGTCAATGCCATCTTCAGGTCGGGTAGGCACATATCCGTAGGTTTGATATTCAAGATCAACAAACTTAGCAGAGTTAAACCAAATACCCGGATCGTAGTTTGTTGGTTCACCCGTGAGGGTTTTAGCCACTGTCTCACCCATCATACGCCCGGTGTACCAAACGGCCTCAACGGATCTTCGATGTAAGGCCGGCTGGCGTAACTCAGCGCAATCTCCTATGGCGTAGACATCGTTTGCCGATGTTTTCAAATACCGATCTACAAGGATTCCCTTATTCGTTTCAATAGGTCCTGTAGATACCAGTTCAACATTTGGCTGGACTCCTACTGTGATTCCTAAAAATCCACAATCAACCATATCACCATTATTTAGTCTGATCGTTTGAACGCGATCAGTCCCTTCTATTGCTGTCAGGGTAGTATCCAGACACAGATCAATATTACGACTACGGATGTGTTCGTTTACCATGGCTGACTCTTCCTGTGGAAGAACCATGTTCCAATAACTTGATTCTCTCACGACCAGTGTGGTATGGATACCCTTGCTATGTAACATTTCGGCCATCTCAATTCCAATGAGGCCACCTCCCACTACAACTGCATTAGTAACATCCCTGGTATTTTCTTCCATTAGTTCCAGGTCTTGTCTGCTGTACAAAGCCTGGATCCCTTTTAATTGTATATTGGGCAAATCCATCTTACGGGATTTAGATCCCAGCGCAAGTACCAGCTTATAATACTTGATGGATTCTCCTGACCTTAGGGTTATTGAATGCTCGTCGGTGTCAATGGCTGATACATAAGCCTGCTTCAGTTGTATCTTGTTTTTATCCCAAAACCAGTTTTCGTATGGTTGGGTATGTTTGAAGGTCATATGGCCCATGTAAACGTACATAAGAGCCGTTCTGGAGAAAAAATATTTTGACTCGGAAGAAATTACAATAATTTCAGCATTTGACCGCTTCCTTATATGCCTTGCACAGGTGATCCCGGCAATACCGTTACCAATAATGACGATCTTCTCCAAGCAGATTTGATTGAATTAAAAACATGGTAAAGTAACACAATTGACAGAAGGATTGTTTCAATTCATGCATATAAAAGTTATTATGCCTGTCTGTCTCGGGTTGGACAAACTTAATATTTTCATGAAACGTTTGTCTACATTATACGATCAATGCATTGAATGACAACGTGCTATAAATTGGCCGGATGGCATGATGAACCATGCATCTAATTAAAATGATAGTCAGGCATCGGTGTTATGTTTAGATAAACACAGGGTTAGGCAAGCAGAGGTTGGGAATGCTGGTGTCTGATTTTTTTCTCATTTGATTTTAATGACCAGTATTCCTGATTGAAAGGTTAAGGCATTTTTAGCATCTTTGAATTTGTTAAATCCAAAGATGCCCAAAAAACTATCTATCATCATTCCCCTTTTTAACGAGGAAGAAACGATCGTCACCATCATTAAAAAAGTTCTGGCTGCACCACTGCCTGACAGTATAGTGAAAGAGATCCTTGTTGTAAATGATTGCTCTACCGATCATTCGATGCACTTGGTTGAGCAATTTCGAGCGAATGAGAAAACTGATAACATCCATCTTTTTTATCAGGATAAAAACCGGGGTAAGGGTTCTTGTATCCAGAAGGGAATCCATGAAGCCAGTGGAGATTTCATTATCATTCAGGATGCTGACCTGGAATATGATCCTGCCGAATATTCCAGGTTGTTGGTGCCCATTTTGGAGCAACATGCGGACGTGGTCTACGGAAGTAGATTCCTGGGAAGTGAACCCCATCGGATATTATTCTTTTGGCACTCTATTGGAAATAAGTTTTTAACAAGTTTGTCTAATATGTTCACCAACCTGAACCTAACTGACATGGAGACTTGCTACAAATTGTTCAAATCAGAGGTGGTCAAGCCGCTCCGGCTAAAAGAAAAGAAGTTTGGTTTCGAGCCTGAAGTAACAGCAAAGATCAGCAAATTAAAAGGAGTCCGACTTTACGAAGTAGGGATTAGCTACTATGGGAGGTCATATGCTGATGGCAAGAAGATAGGCTGGAAAGACGGTTTTCATGCTATTTTCTGCATTCTACGCTATAATTTATTCCGTTGAGTGGACACATCCATTGGTCTTCCCCATCTCCTGATTTGGCCTTCCTTACGTGAGGAGGAAGTCAAGGTACTATGGTGTTGAAATGTGTAGAATCGATCTCAAATCTTTTGGAACTTGATGATACATCAGATTTAGTTGGTTTCCACTGTAAGACGGTTGTCAATAAGTCGACTGGTATATTGCTGGATAATACCTTGTACTTTACGTATTAGCGAATCTTTCTGAGGCAATTGCTGATCTTTAAGATTCTTCAACAACAACGGATCATCTGTTACGTTATAAAATCCACCAACTGAGGCACCGTCATATTGAAGAAAGTAGTCTCCTTTGACCAGCTGATAATAATTTCCCAGCGTGCTGATGGCAAAGTGATCGGCTTGTTCGTCGAACAGATCATTACCAAATGAAAAATATGGCTGATCGTAGTTCAGATATCCTAGTACAGAAGGCATAATGTCAATTTGCTGGGCGATTTCATTACTCATTCCATGTAATTCACCCGATGGATCAAAGAAGATAATTGGAACAGCATGTGTGCCAATGGCCGTTTGATAAACCTGGTGTTCCGACTGATTGGTATGATCGGCCGTGAAGACGAACAAGGTATTTTTATACCAGTCCATGTGTTTAGCAGTATTGAAAAATCGCTTCAAGGCAAAATCGGTATAACCGATAACCTGATGCATAGGAAGGTGCCCTTTAGGGAATTTATTTTCATATTTCTTTGGTACCACAAAAGGATGATGAGAAGAGACAGTGAAAATGGTGGTCATAAATGGTTCTCTGAAACTGTCCATGGTCTTTGCAAAAAACTGAAAAAATTCTTCATCCCATATACCCCAAAGACCATCATAATCTTCGTCATGGTTATACTCTGTTTTCCCGAAATAGTCATCAAAGCCATTAACAGTAGTATAAGCAAGGAAGCCCATAGAACCATTTGGGGCTCCATGAAAAAAGGCTGTATAATAACCCTTGTTTTTCAAACAGAAAGCCAGGCTCGGTGTGTTATCAGTGGAGTAGTTTGAAAGAACAAAAGAGCCTTTAAGGGAAGGAAGACTACTGATTACAGACGGGATACCATCTATGGATTTTCCGCCATTGGAATATGACCGTTCGAAAGATAAACTATGTTCTATTAAAGAATCGAAAAACGGGGTATATCCTTTATAGGTTCCACTGTCGAGATGGTGGTTGAAGGCGCCAAAGTATTCCTTGCCAAAGCTTTCAAGTATAAAAACGACCACATTTTTGTTTTTAAAAGCCCCTTTTGGCGAAGGATGATGAACAGGATTGTAAACGGAATCCAGCGATGACTCAGAGCTAAAATAATGCACTCGTTGAAAGGTGGCCTTACCCATGGTTTTGAACAAGCTAAAAGGGGTGTTGAGGACAATAGCCATTTCCTTGGGTCGCTCCACGTAACGTCCTGCATTGCTCAAAGTGATGGGCCTTGTGCTGTTTGCAAATCCGCCACGCATTACACCAACCACGAGGTAAGTCAAAAGAAGCATGGCAGCTAATTGAGAAGGGTAATAGATCCACCATTGCTGGTCTCCTGGATCAACGATCCGTGTTTTCCGGTATAAGAGGACCATCCCAGCTATAAGACAGGCAAAAAGCAGTGTGATATACCAATAATCGATGAATATAAAACGAAAAAAAAGAGCTGTCAAATTTGTTTCGTGCGAAAAGTTGGCCACTACACTGCCGGTGGTACGTTTTAGTGTGAACCGGTAGTAGATAATGTCGGCACAATTTATGGCAATGAAAATGGCATTCGTAATCAGGAAAAACACATTCCATACCCTCTGATAATGAGGAAGATATCTAAACCTGAAAGGAATGAATTGGGAAAGAAGATATATGGCATTGATGAAAAGGATAGCGGAGAGATCGAACCTGGTACCTCCAAAAAAAATGCGCCATAATTCTCCCGTCGAGGTTTCCCTGAATAAACTCATATTGAGCAGGTAGAAAAATAACCTTGTAATAGTATAGATGAGCATAACAAGGCCTAGTCGTAAGGCTAGTACTCTGAAAATTTGATTAAATCGTAAGAAGCTCTTCATATTCTTTTAATTGGTTAAGCAGCGACTCAATGGTCTTATGTTGACTTTGACCCTGAGGGTGATCAAATAAAATCACATCATTCTTGACAGAGACTAACATATCTGCCTGATCTGATAAAACATATCCCATCCGGGGAAACGCATGCCTCACCCATCCAGACAAAGTGTTTGAACCCTCCACCTTCACAAGGCCTTTTGATTGGTCGGGAATGATCCGTCGTTTCATAAGATCATATTCACTGGAACCCAATGCTTTTTCAATCTGACCAGAAAGCATCAGATCTTCAGGGATTCCGGATATCAATTGGTCTTCGTCCATAATCCATATCCGATCAGCCAATTGAATGAGCAAATCAAGATCATGACTTGCCATTACCATCCCTTTTCCTGTCTTTCGAGTCAGTTTCTTCAAAAGATTGAAAATCATAATTTTATTCCGCAAATCCAGGTGAACGGTGGGCTCATCGAGAAAGATATACTTTGTGTCCTGGGCGAGCGCACGGGCTATCAGCGCTTTTTGGAAATTTCCATCACTAAGGACATCCAGTTTTTCGGTCTTCAATGTGTCCAGCTCTACCATCGCAATCGAATCATTTATTATCCGATGATCTTCACTGTTCATTGAGGCCTTCCAGTTGGTGTATGGATACCGACCAAAAGCAATAAATTCTTCAACAGACACATGACCCAGATTAAACCGGTGGGTGAGCACAATTGAGATCAATCGGGCCATGGATTTTTTGCTGTATGAAATAAGAGGTTTGTCTTCAATATTACAGTGTCCGGAAAAAGGGATAAGTAGTCCGCTTAATGTTTTCAACAAGGTTGTCTTACCAGCTCCATTGGCCCCCAACAAGGCGATGAAATCCCCTTCATGAATTTGGCCCGAGATTGGGCCGCACACCTTCCGTGATGGCGAATAGCCAATGACTAACTGATCAAAGGAGTACAACATAGCCTTAATCAACCGGATATGGTATGTAAACGAAATTCATAAACGAACCATCAACGACAAAAAGACAACAAAACTCATCCGGGTCCATATACGATTGCTTGAACTGCCCGACTTTACTTTCTTCAATCAACTCTCTCTGAACAAATTCGTCCAGATAAGAGGCGTTGACAAACCAATCGATAGCGACCTCAAATTTATCTACCAGGAGCTTCCCAATCGGCAAGCCCTTTTCTTTACCTATTGGGAAGATGGGATAATCTGAAAATCCGTGTTTCCTTATTTGATAAGAGGCCTCTTTAAGGGTGTCGGCGACTACCACAAAGTCTTTAGAAATAGTGCCTAGATACTTGCCGTCCAGTTCCGGATCGTTTTGCATAATTATTTAATTAGGTCCAGTTGAACAATGTTTTCAATGTGATGAGTATGCGGGAACATATCAATGGGTTGATAATTTATAAGAGAATATTTTTCGCTTAGCCATTCCACATCCCGGGCTTGGGTAGCCGGGTTGCAACTGATGTAGATGATCCTTTCGGGGGCAATGCTCAGCAGTTTACTTACCACATTTTTTTGCATTCCTGCCCTGGGAGGATCTGTGATGATCACATTTGGAATGCCCTGGCGATTGATGAGATCATCGGTGAGCAACATCTGTACATCTCCTGCAATGAATTCAGTATTATTAATTTTATTGACCTTTGCATTTACCCTGGCATCCTCAATGGCTTCAGGAATGTATTCCACACCAATTACTTTTTTGGCATAGGGTGCAACATAACAACTTATGGTCCCCGTACCACAATAAAGATCGTAAACCACCTCATTTCCTGTAAGACCTGCCATTTTCAGCGCTTCTGCATACAACTGAACAGCTTGTTTACTGTTGGTTTGATAAAACGACTTCGGTCCAACCCGAAAAGTGAATGGCTTTCCAACTACTGCTGATCGGGGCATGGTTTCAGTAATATAAGTGGATCCACTGAAGTGGATTACTTCCTGATCAAAATAGGAATCATTGGCTTTTGTATTCAGAATATAGTTAAGCGAGGTAATCTCGGGAAATTTCTCTTCCAGGAAGATGAGCAAAGGCTCTATTGGAGCTACTTTGTCACTATTTATCTGAAGGATCACCATGGTTTCGTTTTGCGAAGAGGTCCGGATAATCAGGTTTCGCAACAGACCCTTTCGTGATTTGAAATTGAAGAAGGTGAGGTGGTGATCAAAAGCAAAACTTCGTACAGCATTCCTGATTGAGTTGGATGGGTCTCGTTGGAGATGACATTCGTAGATATCGAGGACCTTATCGTAGCGACCCGGAATATGGAATCCCAGGGCCTTGGAAACAAGCTTTTCTCCCGAATTTATTTCTTCACTTGTAAACCAGCGAGAGTCCGAAAAGGTGAACTCCAGTTTGTTTCTATAATGGGTCTGATGTTCGCAGCCGATAATGGATACCCCCTCGGCACAGGGATTTTTCCAATCCGCTCCAGATTATCTTTAACCTGCTGATGCTTGTATGCCAACTGCCGGGCATAGCTTACATGCTGCCATTTGCATCCACCGCACAAACCAAAATAATTGCAAAACGGAGCGGTACGATCCTGTGAATATGAATGAAAATGGACAGGAATCCCTTCCAGATAATTTTTCCTTTTTCGGGTGATTTTGATGTCTAGTATATCTCCGGGAGCAACTCCGGGAATGAAGAGTACCTGGTCTCCAACTCGGGCCAGTGATTTACCTTCTGCGGCCATTGATTTAACCTCAATTTTCTCTACAATCACTCCCTTTTTCATAGCAGAAGCCAAAAGTACAGTTTTCTATGATGCCAGAGTTTGTTGAAGTGCTAACATTTCCATTGGTATTACGTTTGATTTGATCAGGTGAATTTATGGCTAATATCAATCCGTTACTTTTGTATTTGGCCTCGAATGACCTGAACTTAAATATCCATGTTGAGAAAGGGCTTATTTTTTCTATTTCTCTTGTCGGGCCCGGCCTGGGCTTCACATATTGTTGGGGGAGAATTTGAGCTGTTACATATCAATGGCGAACAATATCGCCTGAACATGATCCTTTATTTCGACGTGATCAATGGCAATCCCGGAGCCAGGGATCCTAATGTCACGGTCAGGATTTTTCGAAAATCGGACAATGCACCCATATTAGATGTGATCTTACCTTTTCTTGGGGTTTCCCGTGTGGATTACTTTCAGCCGGCATGCTCTAATGGAGAGATCATTACTGATAAGATCATTTACTCAAATACAATAATATTGGCCGCTAACAGGTTTGACGATCCTGGAGGTTATTACATTGCCTGGGAGCGCTGTTGCCGCAATTATAACATTACCAATATTTATAGCGAAAATCCCCAGGGAAGCAACCCCAACTATGCCGGGCAAACGTTTTACCTGGAGTTTCCGGCCGTTGTCAAAGATGGTAAACCGTTTATTAACTCATCTCCCCAACTTTTTCCACCGCTAAACGACTATGCTTGCCCTAACAGACCCTACTGGGTAGATTTTGCCGGCGTGGATGTGGATGGAGACTCTATCGCCTATTCTTTGGTGACGCCGAGGAATACCACCACCTCCCAGGCGCTACCTCCTGGTGGTCCTAACCCCGGACCCTATCCTCCCATACGATGGCGACCTGGATTTAGCCTGGACAGCATTACCGGTGGCTCGCCAGACCTTAAGATCTCTTCAGATGGATTCATCACGGTGACACCGAACCAACAAGGGCTATATGTGTTTGCCGTTAAGGCCGAAGAGTATAGGAAAGGTGAAAAGATCGGCGAAGTCATCAGGGATTTTCAAATGCTGGTCCTGGATAAATGCCCGGTAGCAAGACCACCGGTGATCAAGGGAAAAATGCTCAATGGAACTACCTATGATTTTGTAGATAATATGACGGTAGTATTTCCCCATACCACTCCGGATGATGAAAGATGCATCAATGTTGAGGTGTCTGACCCGGATGCCTCAAGCCCGGATGACGCCTACTCGGAGACCATCAATCTTCAGGTAGTTGCTTTGGATCAAATTGGAGATGTTGACGTAAACCAGATCCTTCCCCAGGTTCATAACGCCACATTGGATAGTGGGGCAACGGCTACATTTAATATTTGTTTTCCAAGATGTCCGTTTGTTGACAGACCTTACCGCCTGGGAGTCATTGCCTTTGATGATGCATGTGCCCTACCATTATCAGATACCTTACGGGTGACCGTTGATATTGAGCCCCCTCCAAATACACCAGCTTATTTTACAACAAACGATGCTACGGTCTCAGTGAAGGAAGGGGATGATTATATTCTTCCCATTGAAGGATGGGATGATGAAGATGATTCTCTGCGATTTGAAGTGCTTACTAACGGATTTGAACTGGCTGATTTTGGTATGTCCATTGATACGACCATATTGGAAAATGGGCATCTCGCAGCCGTTTTCAAATGGCAGACGGGTTGTGACATTATTGATTTTACTTCAAGGACATTCTTCCTGGTCGATCTTGTATTGGATGATCAGGACCTTTGCGATTTTGGAGACCCTGATACATTGAAAATGAATCTTCAGGTAATATTGCCTCCAAATACCGATCCCATTATTTCATCGGATATTGGAAATACTTCGAGACTCAGCCGGTTGAATGATGCTATCAATTTTAATGTTTCTGGATTTGATTCTGACAAAGATGATCTTGAATTAAGCGTAAGTGGGGACGGGTTTAACCTTCAAGATTATGGGATTGTATTTGACCGTGTCACGGGAAACACAAATGTTTCTGCACCCTTTTCGTGGGTACCCGATTGCTCGTCCATCAACCTGGATGATCGCAGCGAGTTCCGGTTTTATTTTGTCCTCAACGACCTGGATAAATGTAAATTTTCAAATTTTGACTCATTAACAGTGGACATTAACTTACTTCCGCCTGACAATCATCCTCCCGTTATCAGCTTAAATAACCTGAATGAAGAGGTAACCATTGTAAACAGGGAAGTAGAGATGACCATTGGGGACTTTCTTGACCTGGAAATTCAGGTCAACGATGCCGACAATGATGGTATCGTTCTTGAATTATTGGAATCGGACAGTTTACCTGACAATTTTACCTTCAAACCGACGTCAGGTACAGGTTCCATCAGTTCTCCTCTCCAATGGACTCCGGAATGCCGAAACCTTCAAGACGATTTTACCAGCCGTAGTTACCAGTTTACCTTTGTTAGCCGGGATGATATCTGCTACAGCGGCACCTCTGATACCCTGAAACTCCATGTTGATGTCAAGGATATTGATGCCATGGTCAATGATTTTTTACCCCCCAATGTATTTACGCCAAATAAAGATGGGGTAAATGAAGAATTCACCATACCAAACCTGCCTGAAGACAATTGTACGGGTCATTTTCTGAGCTTTACCGTATTCAACCGATGGGGCACGGAAGTTTTTCAAACTACCGATCGTAATTTCAAATGGGATGGGAATGGAGTTAAATCCGGTGTTTATTACTATTCCATTAAATTCAGCAATGCCGAGTATCAGGGACCGTTAAGCGTTCTTTATTAACGTGAATTCGACATATGAATTTGGTTTTTGCTTAACCCTCGTTATTCATCACACTTCCAAGAATAAAGCGGGTTAAGGTATTTTCATTCGACTTTATATCGAAATCAATTTTTATTAGCGATGATTGACCATTACCAATTATTGATTCGAAGGATATTCCTGGATTTGACATAAGCCCTCTGATTGTTCCATTTAATGGCAAGCCATACATCCGTTTGTCCGGCCACATCCACTTTATGTCCTTGTTTTATTACATCCAGGATCTCAGAACCTGATGAAGGGGCTGTCATCACAAATGTGTGGTCTGAAATCACCAGCCCTTTTTCATATTGGCTACCGTAGTTGATCAGGTAAAACAGTCCAGCTAGCAATATCAAAATGATAACAAGTGAACCATATGGAGTAACCTTGAATTTTCTCTTTTGAACAACCAGGACAACCAACATAATTACAAGGATTCCGATTACTGAAAGAATAATCTGCGAATAATATTTATGATAAAGGGTAAACAAGTAGGTGGCATCGGAGTGGTCATAACCTTCCAATGAATTGGCCTCGGCCAATTGTTTCATTTTGTCCAGCGCCTGGTCATTTGATGTAGCAAGGTAATACTCATTGAGATAGTATTGGGCAGATGTAATATCCCCGAGCCCTTCCTTAATAAAAGCCATCTTCAGAAGCATGGAATTTGATGCCTCCCTATCGGTCTGAAAAAGGGAATCGTAGAGGTCAAATGATTGAGTGTAATGTTGTAAGGAAAATAGTGAATCAGCCTGAGCAAGAAGCCTTGAATCATTCTGGCATAGGCCAGGCGCAAGGGAGACAAACAGGAGAACAGCAATGCTGATAAGATTTTTGAACATTGAACTTGTAAATAGTTTTTATGCTACTAACTTTGCACTCGCAAATAAGGAGAGTGGGTTCTAAAAAACCAAATTCTCTTTTTTTTACTGCTTTGACGTCCCTTTTTAATGGACAGGAAGATGTAGAATTTTTTTTGCCTGGCTAAGAGATATTAATCGTCCGGTGCATGTTAGGACGTTTGTCATAAGGTTGACTGGCTAGCTCAGCTGGTAGAGCAACGCCCTTTTAAGGCGTGGGTCCTGGGTTCGAGCCCCAGGCCAGTCACATAAAATTGAGCAATAAATTTCTGGGGTTCTCAAATTGGGGGAGCCTTTTGTTTTTTATGCCTGCATTTGATCTGGGGTCCCATTCGCTGGTCGGGAGGTCCCTGGGTTAGCTGCCGAAGTGCAAAGCAGTCGGGCCAGTCACAAAGCTCCAGGAAATTGGAGTTTTTTTTACCTGAGTCAAAAAACTGGTAATACCCTAAATACATCTCAACTTGCAGTTGACAGGCATCTGGCTCACTCTTGACCACCATGGCAGAGAAAAGTTTCACCAATGTTACACCAAGAGGTTAGACTGATTTTACCAATTGGCTATGGACCTTTAATTACCAGATAAATGATAAAATTATTAATAGTTCTTTTCAAGCCGTAATAAGTGTATAATAAGTTGATTATCAATCATTTAATTCATATGATAACACCCTTTTATACAAAAAATACGAGATTTTTACCATGAACACACGTTAGATTATGTAGTTTTTCATCTAAGTCAAGGCATATTTATCCGGCTCCTTATCAAAAGCTTCTTTACATCCATCACAACAAAAATAGTAATCTATGTTTTTGTATGTGATAACATGCTTTGCCGTGCTTTTTAAAATAGGAATATTACAAACCGGATTTAAGAAATAACCATCATTTTTCAATTTAGCTTGCTGTGTATCGGGTAAATCTTGAATTTCATCCTTTCTCACGATCGATACAATTTCTGCAAGGATGCTCACCGCCACCTCTTCTGGGGTTTTCGCATTAATATCTAAACCAACGGGAGACTTGATACGTTTAAGCTGTTCACCGGTAACACCTTTGGATTTTATTTCCTGAATAACGGATTTTGCTTTTTTAACACTTGCGACAAATCCAACATATCCCGCTTCGGAGAAAACAGCTTGGAATAACATCTCTGCATCACTATCTCCCTGGGTGCAAACGATCACATAGCTGTTTTTTGGTACTAAAGAAGTACTCATTGCATCAACAACCTCCACTTTATCAGTTTTCGGTAGACTAAGTTTGGAGGAGTTAAAATTCACAACCGTTGCCTTATAGTCCATGGCAGCAGCCACTTTCGTTAATGCAATTGCAATTGGGGATACCCCGATAATAAATAAATGTGGATTAGGTATTATTGGTTCAATATATACTTCCACAGAACCACCGCTTTGACATGTCATAGGATATGTTTTTACCTGATTATGTTCATTTTTCTCATTGGTAGGGGCTATTTTCACTAATCTGGACTTCCCGTCTTCCATTGCTTTAACAGCCTCTTGCAAAACTATACCTCTCGTACAGCCCCCACCGATCCAACCGATAATACTGCCATCAGCTTTAATAATTGCTTTATCACCTGGTTTGCCGGAGGTCGGGTTCTCCCGGTTCACTACAATTGCAATAGCATATGCTTCATTGGAATTCTGCAGTATGGCCGCTGCCTTCAAAAATTTATTAAACATCGGCAAGAATATTTTCCAATTCAATAATACTGTTTAAGTTATGGGCGGAACTAAAGGTATCTATATATGGTAGAGCTGTTTTCATTCCCTTGGTGAGAGGTTGATAATCCTTGCTTCCTTTTAAAGGGTTCAACCATATCAATTTCCTTGTCCGCTGTTTAATAAACTGTATTTCCTTTTCAAGTAATAATGTTTCACCGGTATCCAGCCCATCACTTAAGAAAATAGTAATCGTTCTTCCCCGTAATACATAATGCGAATGTTCTTCATTGAACGACTTAAGACAATTCCCTATTTGCGTCCCACCCGACCAATGATCTACTGATTGCGATAGAGAAACTATGACGTCATTCAATAACTCATTATGCAACATATTGGTAATCCTCATCAATTTGGTGCTAAAAATAAAGGCTTCAATATCCTTGAAATAATTTCGAAGGGCACAAATGAACCGCAATAAGAAAAAACTGTATTTGTCCATGGAGCCACTTACATCCAAAAGAATTATTAATCTATCCTTAACCTTCTTTCTGGTTTGAAATTTTAAGTCGAGCATATTGCCTCCATTACTTACATTACCTCGGATTGTGGCTCTCAAATTTAACCTGCCTTTCTTACCGATCTTTAATCTTTTCTTTAACCGCAGGCTTATTTGTTTCCAGAGTTTTTCAGCCAGTTCTTCAAAGAGATCAATCTCCAATTCAGATATTTTTGAAAAATCAGTTGATTTAAGACGTTCAATCTGGCTACTTCCCGTGATACTTTTGGCTTCATTTTTACCAACATCTTCGTGTTTGGCAAAGTCAAGAAGTACCAGCGAATTCTCACTACTTTTTTTTAGGTTGAATGTGGATGGATGTTTTTGGAGTTCTATTTTTTCATGATCATGTCTTCCCCAATAGGCTTCAAATAATGTATCAAAAAGTTTCGAATCATCATAAGAGCAAGAAAAAATTGCCTTCAGTGCATATTTAAATATTAATTTTTCTCTGGCAAATCCATCCCTGGCTACTGTAAGTGCATCATTGGATTCATCCAGACCAACGTTGAAGTTTTGAGATCGGATAAATTCGGTAAATCCAAGAATTGATCCTGTTATGTTATGGTGATCCGATGAGTGAGGAAATTTCACGTTGATCAAGATTGCTCAGCGAGAAGATGTTCAATTCCTTCCAGTCGTATTTTTTGAATATCACTTGAATTTTTCAGCACGCAACCAATAGTTTTATCCACATTTTCTTTCGACAGCTTTTTAATACCTAAAGAAACCAGGCTTTCAGCCCAGTCGATAGATTCTGATACACCCGGACCCTTCTCTAAATGCCTGGTTCTGATTACATGAATAAATTTCAATAGATCATTAAGAATAGTATCTTCGATTTCTGGTAAATGCTTCTTAACTATTGCTACCTCCTTTTCAAAGTCTGGATAGTCTATCCAGTGGTATAAGCACCTTCTTCTTAGGGCCTCACTTAGGTTTCGCGTTCGATTTGATGTCAAAATAACAAATGGTTTATGCAACGCTGTTATGGTCCCTAGTTCGGGGATACTGATTTGAAATACAGAAAGAAGCTCAAGCAAGAAGGCCTCAAATTCCTCGTCAGCCCTATCAATCTCATCAATTAATAAAACCGGAGATTTTGATTGAGAGGTTATTGCTTTCAATAAAGGCCTTTCCAACAGAAAATCTTTGCTGAAGATATTCTTTGCATTCTCAGAATCGGATTGTGCACTGATCTCCTTGAGTTTTATGGAGAGCAATTGTTTTTGGTAATTCCATTCATACACTGAAGAGTTTACATCAAGGCCCTCATAACACTGGAGACGTATTAAATCAGTTTTTAAATAAGCTGCAAGGATGGAAGCAGCCTCGGTTTTGCCAACACCAGGATTCCCTTCAAGTAGCAAAGGCTTACCTAACTCAAGGACAAGATAGAGGACAGTGGCAAGTTCTTCATCAACAATGTAACCAAGTTTATCAAAAGACTTAACAATTAGGGAGACATCTTTCATGTAAAATCACTTCTCTTTTCCAGCCCCGAATATGCCTCCCAATTTGTTTTTTACTACATTACCCATCACTGAACCTGCATTTATTGAACTGTCAATTTCTTTGCCTGCAATCAATTTTTTGAAATTATCGACAAACTTATCAAGTAATTGATCAGAGACATCATGTATAAGGCGGGCCCCAAACTGTGCCAGCATACCAACGATAGAGAGCTCCATGTCAAAAGTTACATTGGTCGTTCCACTTTTATCAGAGAGTGAAGCATTCAGGGACATGTTAGCACTACCTTTCCCTTTAGAGTCAAGTCCTTTTCCTTCAAGTTCCATCGTATAAGTTGAATCATCTATAACATTGATCGTTATTTGTCCATTATAACTTACTTTTATCGGGCCAAATTTGGTCGTTACTTCACCTTTAAAATTTGATTCATCAATTTTTTCCGAGATTGAAGCTCCCGGAACGCAAACTACAATTTGTTCTGGATTCTTAATATACTCCCAAACCTTCTCAATGGAATCATCAACTTCAAATGATTTCGTTATTTTAGCATTCATGTGGATATAAGTATTCAGTGAGGATTATTGTTCTTCTACATATAAAAGAAAATTTCATTTCTGTGCTTACCTTCTCTATGACTCACTTCAATTATTAAAGGCGCCAACTTCTTTTAGCTTTTTCCACACTTTAAATGGTGTAATCGGGATATCCAAATGTGTGATTCCATAGGGAGACAAGGCATCAATAATGGCATTGGCAATTGCCGGTGGTGCCCCTACGGTTGGCGATTCCCCGACACCTTTGGCTCCGATTGGGTGGTGGGGGCAGGGAGTTACCGTATGACCGGTTTCCCAGCTTGGTGATTCCACAGCCGTTGGCACAAGGTAATCCATAAATGTGCCATTTAATATATTACCATCCTCATCATATATCAGCTCTTCATACATAGCAGGAGCAATGCCCTGTGTCAAACCACCATGAACCTGGCCCTGTACGATCATCGGATTGATAATGTTTCCACAATCGTCAATGGCAACAAATCTTCTTATATCTATTTTGCCAGTTTCCTTATCAATATCCACAATGCATATGTATGATCCAAAGGGAAAAGTGAGGTTGGGTGGATCATAATAATGGGTAGCTTCAAATCCAGCTTCCATTCCCTGGGGATGGTTTGTGTAGGCCGCAAATACTATTTCCTGGATGGTTTTGGCCTTATCAGGAGCGCCTTTTACAACAAATTTATTGATGTCCCACTCCAGGTCTTCTTCGCTTACTTCAAGTAAATAGGCAGCAATTTTTTTAGCTTTATCCCGAAGTTTTCTTGCAGCTACTGCAGCTGCAGCCCCTGCTGTAGGAGTACTGCGGCTGGCATATGTACCCAGTCCATAAGGCGCAGTATCCGTATCACCCTCTTCTACCTGAATATTTTCTGCCGGTATTCCAAGAACTTCAGCTATTATCTGAGCGTAGGTTGTTTCATGCCCCTGGCCCTGGGATTTTGTTCCAAATCGTGCAATAGCCTTCCCGGTAGGGTGTATCCTTATCTCAGCACTATCGAACATTTTGATTCCCAGAATGTCAAAGTCTTTGGATGGGCCGGCGCCTACAACCTCAGTAAAGCTGGAGATTCCAATGCCCATCAATTTACCATCTTTCCGTTTTTCTGCTTGTTCTTTTCTTAAATCTTCATATCCCACCACATCCATAGCCTTTCTCAGAGCCTTATGATAATCTCCGCTATCATATTCCCATCCAGTTGGTGATTTCCAGGGGAACTCTTCTTTTTTTACAAAGTTTTCCATACGTAATTGTGCAGGATCTTTGTCCAGTTTCCTTGCCAGTGAATCTGTCAACCGCTCTATGGCATGTACTGCTTCGGTAACACGGAATGAACAACGATAGGCCACTCCTCCCGGAGGCTTATTGGTATAGACTGCATCCGCTTCAATAAACGCGGCATCATAATTATAAGACCCGGTACAGATTGAGAACATACCAGCGGGAAACTTGGATGGGTTGGCTGCAGCATCCGTATAGCCCTGGTCACAAAGAAGCTTGAATCTGGTGGCAAGCATTTTCCCTTCTTTTGTAGCAGCCATCTCGCAATGTATATGATAATCACGTGCGAATGAATCGGCCTGGAGGTTTTCGCTTCTATCCTCTATCCACTTAACCGGCTTCCCAATGAGAAAAGAAGCGGCAATAGCAATAACATAACCCGGATAAACAGGAACTTTTCCTCCAAAGCCACCGCCTATATCCGCAGAAATCACTCGAATTTTCTCTTCCGTCAGGCCTACATGACCTGCTACAAGTGCGATAACGGTTCTTATAGCATGAGGAGCCTGGGTAGTCATGTGCATGGTTAAAAAATTATTCACCTTATCGTAGTCGGCTACGCAGCCACAGGTCTCCATTGAAGCAACATGTATTCTTGGTAGGTATATGTCTTCAGCTACCGTTACGTCTGCTTTATTAAATGCGATATCAGTTTTTCCTTTGTCGCCAGCCTCCCAATGCCATACGTGGTTATCTTTTTTTCCTTCCTTGTCTGTACGAAGAATTGGTGAGTCCTTATCCAATGACTTATGAGCATCCATCAATGGCTTCATTACCTCATATTCCACTTCCACCGCTTCTATGGCATCTGCAGCAATGTATCTGCTGGTAGCTATCACAGCCGCAACCTCCTGAGCCTGGTACATTACAGTGTCAACTGGCAAAACCATTTGAGTGTCTGACATGAGAGTAGGCATCCAATGAAGGTTGTATTGTTCCAAATCCTTTCCGGTCACCACTGCCAGTACACCGGGTATCGCTAATGCTTTTTCAGAGTTGATATTTTTGATTTTGGCATACGCATAGGGACTTCGCACTATATCCATAAAGCATGCCCTTAAGCTTTAGATCGTCTATATAATGGCCCTTGCCATGTAAAAACCTGGCATCTTCCTTCCTCTTCATGGAATGTCCCATTCCACTTATTTCCTTTGGTGTTTTTACTTGTATCATTGGGTTAATTTTTAAGGATTATGTTTTTATACGAATACCGGATCTGTAGCAGGCAGTTCATCTCCACGGATTTTCGCCGCAGCATATTGTATTGATTTCACAATATTATTATAGCCGGTACATCGACAAAGATTACCTGAAATTCCCCATCGAATTTCTTCCTCGGTAGGGTTGGGGTTTTTCTCGAGGAGTTCAACAGTACGCATCATGATCCCCGGGGTGCAAAAACCGCAATGCAAGCCATGATTTTCTTTAAAGCCCTCTTGGATAGCATCATACTCATTTTCAGGAGCAAGGCTTTCTACAGTCCTTATCTTTTTCCCATTGGCCTGAACTGCAAGGATAGTACAAGATTTAACGGATTTCCCATCGAGCAAAACCGTGCAGGCACCACAGTGAGATGTATCACATCCTATATGTGTACCGGTTAAATCCAGGTTTTCCCGAATCATATGTACAAGCAGTAGCCGAGGTTCTACCTCGAGGGTCTTTTCATCGCCATTAATGGTAAATGTTATTTCCTTATTCATAATTGTTTAATTAATTCTTAATCAAATTAAAAGCGGGCAATGGCCGCATTGATGACACGCTTGGTAATGCTTTTAACAATAGCACGTTTGTACTCTTCATCACCTCGTAAATCAGCCGATGGATTACAATCTTCTGACGCATAGGCAGCTGCTTTTGCTATATCTTCAGGGCCAAGTTTTGTATTCAATAAGGCCTCTTCTGACCGGGATGCCCGCAATGGAGTTGGGTTAACATTAGTCAAACCGATACCTGCATACACACAAGAACCTTCATCATCTACAGATAACTGCACCGCTACCCCGGCAGTGGCATAATCCCCCATCTTTCTTTCCATCTTATAATAGGCATTGCCTGTTTTTGTGGCTGGGATAGGTACTCGAATTTCTGTTAAAATTTCATTTTCCTGAATGGCTGTGGTATAAAACCCAAAGAAAAATTCATCGATCGGTACAGTCCGTTGACCGGAAGTTCCGGAAATTATAACTTCTGCCCTAAGGGATAGAAATACAGCAGGATGATCATTTGCTGCATCACCATGAGCAATATTTCCGCCAAGCGTACCACGATTTCTCACTTGGGGGTCGGCAATGAGTTTGGTAGCATCCAGAAAAATCGGATAGGTGGTAGTTATGACTTCTGAATTTTCAAGATCTACTTCTCGCGTTAGTGCACCAATTCGTAAGTAACCATCTTCTTCTTTGATGTAAGATAGTCCCTCAATTTCATTGATGTCAACGAGATGGGAAGGTGAAGCGACTCTAAGTTTCATCATGGGAATTAAACTGTGTCCTCCCGCGAGTATCTTAGCATCCTCACCATGCTTTTGCAGCAATTCAAGGGCTTCATTTAATGTAGAGGGACAGGAATAATCAAAAGGTGCCGGTATCATAATCAAATAGAATTGTTTGAATTAAATAAGATTCTTAAGGTCGCATAATTTTTTTATAAAACCCACTGCTTCAATTTTTTTTTGATGAGTGGAATTGGAGCCATTATGTGTGTATCCGGAATGAAAAGAACAGGTATTTCATTGGTGGTGGAGGATGATTGGGTGGAGCAATTCACCCCTGATTAGTAAATGTATTTATCCAGTTATTTATTGAAAATATTGTTTCAACTTAGTGCCTACAAGATTCTGTTCAGCCACCATTCATGAAACATAACCTGACGTTAGCCTGTTCATTTCTGATGCTTTGCATACTATTTTTTCAATTTTCCTGTACCGTTGATTATAAATTCCAAAGAAACAGTACTTTTCTTTTGATAGATCATGTTATGGATTTTGACATTTCAGGAAAAGGGAATTCTGGGGCCTGGAAGAAAACTGATTGGATAAATCTGGAACAAAGAGATACGTCAGGGTATTGCTATAAAACAAAAGTAAAATCTTTATATTCTGATACCGGGATCTATTTTTTATTCGATTGTGAAGACTCCGTAATCACTTCAACGCTAAACAGTGATTACGCCGACCTGTACAATGAAGATGTGGTGGAGGTTTTCCTTTGGACCAGCGAAGAATACCCCTTCTATTTTGAATACGAGCTATCCCCGCACAACTTTGAGCTACCGATTATGGTGCCAAATGTTCGTGGAGATTTTTTTGGATGGAAACCCTGGCATTACGAAGGAGATCGAAAAACCCGCCATGCCACTTCAATCAATGTGGAGGATGGAAAAATTAAAGGATGGAAGGCCGAAATGTTTATTCCATTTGCTCTTCTAAAACCGCTTGATCATGTACCTCCGGATAAAGGAACGGAATGGCGGGTAAACATGTATCGCATCGACTATGACAAGGAACCATCTGACTGGACCTGGCAACCAGTCAAAACTAACTTTCATGATTATGAGCATTTTGGCACGTTTAAGTTCAATTAATTTCCCGGTTGCTGCCAATTGCTTATCGTAAGATGTATGTTTATGTCTTAAAAACCTTTCAAGCTATGATACGATGTCTTTTAACCTTGATCATTCTGGGTATGACGTTTTCAATTAATGCCCAGACCCATACGATAAGAGTAATCATGATAGGTGCACATCCGGATGATTGCGATGAAGATGGTGGAGGTACGGCAGCTCTATTTGCTAAGATGGGGCATGCCGTGGAGTTTGTGTCTGTAACCAATGGTGATGCCGGGCACCAAAGTCAGGGGGGGGGCGCCCTGGCGAAAAGGAGAACTGCTGAAGCTAAGGAAGCCGGCAGGCGATTTGGTGTGACATATGTGGTCCTTGACAACCACGATGGTGAGTTGGTGCCCTCCCTGGATGTCAGGCTTCAAATCATACGGGAGATTAGAAAATGGCAAGCAGATGTTGTCATAGGGCCGAGACCTAATGATTACCATCCTGATCATCGCTATACTGGGATGCTGGTACAAGATGCTGCCTACATGGTTGGGGTGCCCAATGTGGCTCCGGATGTACCCCCATTAAAGAAAAATCCAGTTTTTTTATACTATCAGGATCATTTCAAGAAGCCCAATCCCTTTACACCTGATATTGCAATTGACATATCGGCAGTCTATGACCAGAAGGTTTATGCCCTGGCGGCACATGAATCGCAAATGTTCGAGTGGCTTCCCTGGATTGGAGGATATAGTAGTGAGGTGCCTACAAGTGAGAAGGAAAGGTTGGCTTGGCTGGCTAAACGTAGTGTTAAGCCAATCACACC